>Ga0315899_10000395_pt1 | contig 53238 bp, 53 predicted proteins | sample LakEriMetagenome_2_FD_203518 | JGI IMG/M metagenome (GOLD analysis project Ga0315899, IMG submission 203518) | Freshwater fungal communities from buoy surface, Lake Erie, Ohio, United States - Buoy 4 MA112 | ecosystem: Environmental > Aquatic > Freshwater > Lake | place: USA: Lake Erie, Ohio... | reverse complement strand
CCCTTTGCTGTTGTTGGCTGATAATTCAATAAAAAACTCAAAAAATTCAGGGCTAAGACTGTGTTGGGGCATATTGGCTGTTTTGAATGGATCCACTCCTAAATTCCGGTAATACGGACAGCGTGTTCAGTTTAAGGCATGCTTCCAGGTCTGTTTCTATATGCAGGGATTTAAACCGATTTACATGGCTGGCTTTTTGCAAATATCCCTTGAGGTCTGCTGCTGCAAGTTTATATAAATCAATGGCAGCAAGGGTTGCGTCATCTGTTATTGAAAAGTGTTCTGATAATAAACTTGCCAAATAACCGGCAAAAACAGTGTCTTCCAGGTTAAACTTATCTTTCCACCCGGCACAAAACAGGAGCACATCGCGGTTGTCGTCAATCAGCCGGTCACAAAGGGTTTGCGCGTTGAGAAATGAGCCGACCCAAACATGACTGGCGGCACTGCTCATTTGCAGGGCGCGGGTGCCGTTGGTGGTGGTTAATGCAATTTTCCTTCCGGAAACCGTTTCAACGCGATAGTCCTGTGGTGAATTACCCAGATCAAACCCCGGAACTGTTTCTCCGTTTCTTTCGGCGGCAGCTATCCAGCCCTGCTTTTGCATGGCCGCGGCTTCCTCCGGGCTGGCCACCGGCAATATTTCTTTAGCGCCGTTGGCAAAGGCAACGCAAATGGTGGTGGTGGCCCGCAGAATGTCGATGACCACAACATGCTTGTGCGCTATTCCCTCTTCGTGTAGATGAAACAGCGCCGGACTGATGATGGTTTCTATCTGATGCATTATCCTGCTGCGTTTATTCGGGTCATCGCCAGGTTTTGGGGCATGGTGGCAAAAAGTAAAACAGCGTCAGACGCCCGGGTGACGGCGGTGCTGACCCCGTCCTGCTCTTCCGGGTTCCATTGGCCCAGCACAAACTCCGACTGTCTGCCTTTAGGAAAATTGTTTCCTATTCCAAAGCGTAGTCTTGCATATTGGGTGTGCCCCAGGGTTTCATTGATACTTTTCAACCCATTGTGCCCGCCGTCGCTGCCATTTAATCTCAAACGAAGCTTTCCCACCGGTAGGGCGAGGTCATCCAGCAGCACCAACAATTGTGAGGGGGGGAGTTTTTCTGCTTGCAGCCAATAAGAAACCGCTTTACCGCTGAGGTTCATAAAGGTATTGGGCTTGAGGAGTATTAAGGTCCGGCCTTTTACAGTTGTTTTGGCGACCCATCCATGCCGTTGCAGCTGCCACTCAGCCCCCTGTTTGGCGGCAAGCGCATCAAGTACATCAAAGCCAATGTTGTGGCGGGTGTGTTGGTATTCTTCTCCCGGATTTCCCAGGCCCACCACCAGAAATTTCATGCAGCCGGCTTAATGATTGGGGTCGTTGATGTGGTAGTTTTGAGGGAAAACAATGTTGTATTTACCCTGCTGGTCTACCCAGTAACCGGGGGCAATTTTCTTGTCTCGGAAAAAGGCGTATGCTTCTTCAATGTTCTCCCAGAATTTAATAAGCTGCGGCTTATGACCGTAAGTCGTCTTAAGGTGTGCCCAGTTTTTGTTGTTGAACTGACACGGAAAAATATCAATTGGAATTTTAGCTTTCGAACCCTGGTAGTTTTGAGACAGGATGGTTACCCAGTAAATCTCGTCAATCAAACTGTCTGTCATAGGAAGACAACCCACGCTGGCGCATCCTCCGTGAATGTATATTTCATTGCCTGGATTGTTTTTGTCGGCAAAAACCAGGTCGCTTTCGTTGGGATAAGCCACCTTCATGCTTAACCGATAGTTGCTGTGGGGATTAAATTTTTCAATGTAGTATAAACCCTCCGGAACCTGAAGGTCTCCAAATCTCCTTTTGGGACCCAGGTCTCCGCTGCTTTGGCAGATGGAATAGGTTTTGATTTTTTTATAGTTTCTGCTGCTGCTGTCTGTGGCCCACAACTCCAGCTGGTCTTCCATTTTAAACGCCCTCCAGTAGATGTATTTGGGGGTTTCAGAAAGACCGCTGTCGCGAAACATTTTGCGAATCCGGGCCTCTGTTCGGGCTTTGGCAACCCGCACCCGTTCAAAATTCAACTGTTGCTCCGCTACCGATTGTGCCAACAGCCCTTCGGCGGAGAAGGTCGCAAGAAGACCAAAAACAAGTATTAATCTGCGCATGTTATTTGCAAATTTATAGGGAATGTACTGATTTTAGTGCCGGATATATTGCACTGCTTATCCCCAACACGCCGCAAAGCCCGGAAATAAAGAACAAATCGGTGATTTTTAGGGCTACAGGATAAACGGCAGAAAAGCTGCTTTGGGTGGTGATGAATCCAAATTTTTGTTGCAAAAGCACCACGACAACCCCAATCGCCAGCCCTGCGAAGGTTCCGGTCATGGCAACCAGCAATCCCTCCCTAAAAAACACGCCCTGTATACTTTTGAGTCTCATACCAATATGGCTAAGCAGCAGAATGTCGTGCTTTTTCTCCAGCACCAGCATGCTCAAAGAGCCAAGCAGATTGAAGCTGATCAACAACAAAACAAAGGCCATCAATGAAAAAGAAACCCACTTCTCTGTGTTAAACATTTTATACACCGCCCGGTTCTGTTCATATCGGTCCAGAACCTGCACTTCCGGACCAAGGACTTCGCGTATTTTTTGCCTTATTTTGGTGTGATTTGCCCCTTTTTGGGTCTTTATTTCAAGGGCACTTATCTCTCCTGACCTTTCAAACAACTCTTCCGCCCATCGGAGGGGAACGATTAGCAGTTTGTCGTCTTGTTCTTCGCCTGCCCTTATAATGGCAGAAACACCAATATGGTCTTCGTTCATCTCCATTTGTGCAACACCCACACCATCCCTGCGGGGCGCCATGATGGTGATGGCGTTGTTGCTGTTGTTAAGGCCCAGCTTGTAAACCAACCCCTCTGCCGGCCAGGCAAACGAAGCGCCGGCTTTGTTCTCTAATATAGGAGTACCTGCAATTAGCAGGGAATCGGTTCTTACCACAGCCGGCCAGGTGTCTTCAACCCCCTTTATCGTAGCCACCACCTGATTGTCGGAATATTGCACAATGGCGTTTTCTTCTAACACCGCGGCTGTTTTTTCAACCCCGTGTATTCTGCCAATATCCCGACGCTGTTTGTTGTCTATGGAAAACACCTTACCGGATACCGGTTGTAATTTGATGTCTGGATAATAGTTTTCGTAAGTTTTGAAAATGATGCCTTCGAAACCGTTTAATGCGCTAAGCAAAACCAACAAAGCAAAAGACCCTACCGCATATCCCATCACGGATATTCCGGAAATTATATTAACGGAAGATGTGTTTTTTCGTGAGAAAAAATACCGTCGGGCTATGAAGCGGGAGACATTCACGCTCTCGGATCAGTCTTTTTTAATGGACTCCAGCAGCTTGTCTATTTTCGCGGCATATTCCTGACTTTCATCCTCGTAAAATCGCAGTTCAGGCACTTTTTTCACCTGGTTTTTAACCTTTTTGGCGATTTCCATTCTAATCTCACGGGCGTTCAGTTCAATAGCTTCCAAAACCGTTGCTTTTTTGGGGGTGTTGAACAGACTCAGGTATATTTTGGCGGATGACAAATCCGGGCTTACGGTAACGCTGGAAATGGTCACAAACTCCCCCGATACCCAATCTTTGTGTTGTAAAAACACATCACCAAGGTCTTTTTGAAGCTGTCTTGCGAATTTTTCCTGTCTGAGTCCCATAATGCAAAGTTAATGACTTGTTGGGTTGTTGCTCATAAAATAATGGATGGCTAGCTCGTAGCTTTTCATGCCCAGGCCACTAATTACGCCTTTACATTTGCCCAGTAACAAATCGGTGTGTCTTTCCGGTTCCCGAGAACGGGGATTACTCATGTGCACCGCAATAACAGGTGTGGCAATAGCCGATACTGCGTCTGCAATAGCAATGCTGGTATGGGTATATGCCCCGGCATTTAGCACGATACCCTTGCAGTTTTCGTCAAACCCCTCTTGTTGGATGGCGTTGATGATTTCCCCCTCTATATTGGATTGAAAATACGCTATTTCCAATTCCGGGAGTTGGGCCCGAATGTCTGCAAGCCATCCTTCAAAGCTCTCTGTTCCGTACAAGTGGGGTTCCCGGGTGCCGGTTAGGTTCAGGTTGGGCCCGTTGATGATAGCAATCTTCACAATGCAAAGCTATGGCCGTTATAAACAATAAAAAAGGGGCGTTTGCCCCTTTTTCTTTATCAGTGCTGGATGATGATTTTTTGCATGATATCGGCGTTTCCACCGCGTTTTATCTGCACAGCATCGACACCCATAGAGAAATGCGAAAGCAATCCTTTGTATCCCGCGTTTATCTTGGGTTTTTGTAATTACCTTTGAGGGTTGTGAAGCAGGTGTTTGTTACGGGTGCGTCGGGCTTTGTGGGGGCCCACCTGGTGTATGCGCTGCTTCAAAAAAACTATGCGGTTACCGCACTGGTTCGCTCCCCGGAAAACCTGGACGCATTTCATGCCCTGTCTCCGCTTTATCCGGGTGTTTCCACCCAATGTGTTAATTGGGTAACCGGAGATTTGCTTTTTCCGGAAGGGTGGCTCAACGCTGTGGCTGATGCCGATGCGGTTTTTCACGCTGCGGCCCTCGTGTCTTTCTCTGCCAAAGACCGACATCTTTTGATGGAAACCAATGTAAAAGGAACCACCCATATCGTAAACGCCTGCCTCCAAAGCAACCAAAAACCGCTGATATATGTTTCCTCGGTAGCCGCTCTGGGGCGCTCAGAGGAGGAGGTCACCGAACATACCCCCTGGGTTGATTCCGGACGCAACACAGATTATGCAGTAAGCAAATACCTGGCCGAGCAGGAGGTTTGGAGAGGGGTTGAGGAGGGTTTGCCCGCCGCGATTGTGTGCCCGGGTATTATTATTGGCCCATGGGGTAAAAACACGGGCTCAGGACAAATACCGGCGTTGGTTAAAACGCGGATGCCTTTCTTTCCGGTGGGGGAAAACGGGTTTACCGGGGTGCGCGACGTAGTAAAAATGCTGTTGTTGCTTTATGAGGAGGTGCGCTATGGTCAACGCTTTTTGTGTATCGCCAGGAATACTTCCTACCGGTTTGTGCTGACCAACCTTGCTAATTGTTTTTCGGTCCCGGCGCCCAAATATCCGCTGAGTGGCTTAACCCTGAACGGGTTAGTCATGCTTGCGCGCCTGGCAGAATTTCTTTCAATTCCTTTTCCCTTTCCATCTCAGGGACTTAAAAGTACCTCGCTTAAAACCCGATATGTTTCTGCCCATGGGCACCTGATTCCCAATATGCAGTATTTGCCCCTGGAAGAAACCCTCAAAGAAACCGCTACAGCATACAACGCCCCCATTTTTGATGTTGTCTAACATTTATACAGACCGTCATTTTGTAAGGGTTTGTCTATTTGTTTGTTTTGTTGTATTTTTGCTAAAGTGGGTGTTATCAGTAAATATGGTCTTTTATTGTTCTGTGCCTGCACATTTTTTACTGTTGCGGCTCAGCGACCAAAAATTTACACGCAGTTTAACGTTGGTAATTCGATGTTTCTGGGAGATCTGGGGGGGCGTCCCAGCATTGGCACACATGGTCCCCAAGACTTAAACCTGGCCACCATGCGATACAGTGTCGGCGCGGGTTTAAAGCTGGCCTTTACACCTGGGGTTGCGATCAAAACCAACATCACGTATGCCAGGGTAGCCGGTGATGACAAGTTTACCCGCAACCCTGAACGCAATCAGCGGAACCTTAACTTTTTTTCTCCCATTGTAAATACCACTTTTATGCTGGAGCTTTCTCCGGGAGAATCCAAGCGGTTGTATATGTTTGCCGGTGTGGGGTTGTTTTATTATGAACCGAAAACCAGAATGGGTGAAAACAAATATCGCCTGAGAGACTATGGGACTGAGGGACAATACTTTTTATCCAATAAAGAACCCTATAAGCCCACCGCCATGATATTCCCATTTGGCCTGGGATATAAGATTAAAGACGGCGGTAGCCGGGGTGCCTCTCTATCTATTGAATATGTAATGAACAAAAGCACCACAGACTATATAGATGATGTGAGTACCCAGTATGTTGACAAAACCCTGCTGGCAAATCGCAACGGCGCTGTGGCTGTTCAGTTGATGGATCGCAGCTTTTCAGACATTCCCGGCTTTAGTGAGCCCGGCGCCATTCGCGGAGATCCCCGCGATCTGGATAACTTTTCGTTTTTACAGTTAGTGTATTCTGCTCCCATTGGGAAAGGCCGGGGCGCTGGTTTCGGTGGAAAAAATTTCCGCCGCAGAGCCAATACCCGATGCCCGGATCGTTTTTAAACTCCATTGTTTTTGTACCTTTGTCTCCCATGAAATGCGGTGTCGTTATCTTCCCCGGCTCTAACTGCGACCACGACCTGATGGTTGTTTTGAAATCTTTAACCGGAGAGGATCCTGTTAAATTATGGCACCAAAACCCAAGCATTGAGGGGTGTTCTCACGTGTTTTTGCCCGGCGGTTTTTCTTATGGCGACTACCTGAGAAGCGGCGCCATCGCCAAGTTGTCGCCTGTTATGAAGGCCGTTTCCGAACATGCCGCTAACGGTGGTTTTGTGATGGGAATTTGCAATGGTTTTCAAATTCTGTGTGAGAGTGGCCTCCTTCCGGGCGCACTGCTCAGAAACACCAATATGAAGTTTGTTTGTAAAAACGTGCATCTAACGCCCATAAACACAAACACTATGGTAACCACAGGCCTAAATGCGGGCCGCTCACTTACCATTCCCATCGCCCATGGCGAAGGTCGTTTTTACGCAGATGAAGAAACCCTGGAGCATTTGGAAAAAAACAATCAGGTGGTTTTTCGCTACTGTGACGCATCAGGCAATCCTACAGAGGAAAGCAACCCCAACGGCTCTTTAAATAACATCGCAGGTGTTTGCAACGCAGGTTTCAATGTGTTTGGAATGATGCCCCACCCAGAGCGCTGCGCAGAGGAAGGCCTTTTTAATACAGACGGCCGCGCATTGTTTGAGTCCATCCTGGCTATGGCTTCTGCATAATTAGCGGTTTTTTCAGTTTTTTGTCATTTCACGGGTTTGAAAAACAACCTTTTGGGGGTGCGGATTGTCTATATTGTACAATAAGTTATAACCAGTTTAGGTTATCATTAAAAGGAGGAGCCCATGAACACACAAACCCGCAACCCAAAGGAATCGCAAACCGTGTTTGCGCCCAAACGCCGTTCAGATAAAGGGCCTGTTCAAAAAGCTGCCGGCGCCTAAACCCCGCCGTCCTTCATTCGCTCTGCGTTTTCTGCCACTTGTAATGCGTGTATAATATCCTCGAGCTCTCCGTTCATTACGGCATTGAGATTATACACCGTCAGGCCTATTCGATGGTCTGTAAGACGACTCTGGGGAAAGTTATACGTCCTGATTTTCGCGCTTCTGTCTCCGGTGCTAACCATTGTTTTGCGCCTTTTGGCCACCTCTTCCATGCGCTTGTTATATTCTGCCTCATAGAGGCGGGTTCTAAGCATATTCATGGCTTTTTCCCTATTTCCGAGCTGGGTTCTCTCAGTCTGGCAAATCACAACGGTCCCGGTAGGTATATGGGTTAACATTACTTTGGTCTCCACTTTGTTCACGTTTTGACCGCCCGCACCGCCACTTCGGGCTGTTTCCATCTTAACATCTGCTTCCCTAAGCTCAAAGTCAAATTCTTCTGCTTCCGGCATTACCGCAACCGTGGCGGCGCTGGTGTGAACCCTCCCCTGGCTTTCGGTGGCCGGCACACGCTGCACCCGGTGAACACCGCTTTCATATTTCAAAATACCGTAGGAGTCTTCTGCATTCACCTCCAGTATGATTTTATTGTAGCCACCCATGCTGCCCTCCACCGCATCTGCTATACTGATTCCCCAACCCTTTTGATCGCAATAGCGCTGATACATTCTGGCCAGATCACCGGCAAACAGCGAGGCCTCGTCTCCTCCGGTTCCTGAACGAATTTCTATGACGGCTTTCTTGGCGTCTTCCGGGTCCCTGGGCAATAACAGTAATCGTACCTCCTCTTCCAGTGCCGGCATTTCTTTTTCTATTTCATCTGCACTCTCTTTGGCCAATTCTCTCAAATCTTTGTCTTTTTCATTTTTAAGAATCTCTCTGGCCTCCTGTAGCTCTGTTAAAAATTTTTTATACTTATGATACGCCTGCGATACCGGTTGTAATGCTTTGTATTCCTTGTTTAGCTGGGTAAACCTTCTTCTGTCTGCCACCACTTCAGGGCTGCTGAGAAGTTGTTCTACCTCGGTAAATCTTGCATGCAGTGCTTCGAGCTTGTCTAACATCAGTGGGTTTGCAAAATTACGACCCCCGAAGTTTCTGACAATGATTTGTTTCCCCGCAGCGACAACAAAGCGCCCCCTATGTAAATCCCTGCCTTTTGTCGAGACGCCGGGCGCCTTTTCCCGCTTCCTTCAAATGGCTCCGTTAACCAAATCTCCCCCTGATTAAAAAGCAAGAGGCGATTTGCGGACAGGTCGACACAGCGGCCATCTTTTTCAGGCAATTCAGCAAGTACGTTGAGGTTCATATTTAATACCAGCGTGGTGTTCTGTGGGGTGGTAATCACAATTAACCGCCCGTTATCCAAAATATTGCATGCCTTTCTGTTTTTATTGCCTTTGGCACACAATAACATACTTTCCTGCACAACCATTCCGCTGCGGTTGAGTTTTTTTAGCGTGCTGCTATTATCATCAAAAATCCAGACCCCACCATCGTTCGCCCTACCAAACCCTCCCGGCTTTATATTGTTTTGCGACAGCAGGGAAATGCTGCCTGTGGTATTGAGCTGGTTATCGGTAATAATAAGCATGCCTGTGTTTTGAAAAAACAACATGGGCTCCATGGGGTTGTCTGCATCCACAATAACCCCTTCGCCATACTGCGCTACGGAGTTGCAAATACTATTTTTTTGATGGTCCCATTTACAAAAACGGTATGCTGAATCAACCACGTAAACCGTTCCTTTTACATCAATATCTGTAGCCGCCACACGACCTGAAAATGGGAGGGTATCAGACGGTGTTGATTGCAAGAAACAATATGCGTACAGGGTCAATACATTCATAATACGGTTATTTCTCCCAGGCAAGCAACTGAAGCTGGTGTCCGTCAAAAACAGCATATTGCTTTTGGTGTATCCATTCTCCCAGGTTTATATACCGACTGTTTTCGCCTACTGTTATGTCCAGCGCAAGGTGCCTGTGTCCAAACACAAAATAATCTATGGGGGATTTTTGTAGGTATGACTGGGCAAATATTGTCAGGTATTCTTTGTCATCGCCCAGGTAGGTTTCGTGCCTTCCTTTTTGCTGTATACGGCTTTTTTTACTCATCCTGCTCGCCAGGGAAATACCCAGACTGGGGTGTAAAAAACCAAAAAGAGACTGGCATATGGGGCTCCTGAATATGCGTCTCAGAATTTTGTATCCATATTCTCCGGGGCCCAGGCCATCGCCGTGGTGTAAGAAAAATCGTTTACCGTTTCTCTCCATAATCAGCTCGTCTGATACGATGTTTACCCCACACTCTTTTGCAAGATATCCAAACATCCACATGTCGTGATTTCCTTTGAAAAGGGTGACGCTAATTCCTCTGTCTGTTAGTGAGGAAAGGGTTCCCAACAGCCGTGTAAATCCTTTGGGAACGGCGTTTTTGTATTCGAACCAAAAGTCAAAAACGTCGCCTAACAGATAAATTTCTGTGGCATCCTGAGCTGCCATTTCAAGCCAGCGACAAATACTTTTTTCTCTGTCTAAACTCGATGGGTAATCGGGAACACCCAGATGAAAATCGCTGGCAAAATATATTTTCACAAGCCCGCAAATTGAGACAACAGCCGGATGTCGTTGTGAAACATATCCCGTATATCGTTGATGCCGTATTTTAACATGGTGATTCGGTCTATTCCCATACCAAATGCGTATCCCTGATAAACCTCAGGGTCTATATTACAGGATTTTAATACATTAGGATGTACCATACCACAACCCAATACTTCCAGCCATCCCGTTCCCTTGGTTAACCGTCTATTCTCTTCTGTGTCTGTACCTGCCCATATATCCATTTCGGCACTGGGTTCGGTAAATGGAAAATAACTGGATCTGAATCTTACTTGGGTTCCTTCTCCAAAAAACTGCTGCACAAAATAATACAGCGTCTGTTTCAGATCAGCAAAGGATACCCCTTTGTCTATATAAAGCCCCTCAATCTGATGAAAAAAACAATTGCTGCGTGAGCTAATGGCTTCATTGCGATACACCCTACCCGGCATAACCAATCGTATCGGTGGGGTTCTTTTTTCCATTTCTCTTATTTGTACACTGCTGGTATGGGTTCTCAGCACATGATTGCCAATAAAAAAAGTATCCTGCATATCCCTTGCCGGATGATCATCAGCAAAATTGAGTGCCCCAAAATTATGCCAGTCATCCTCTATTTCCGGACCATCAGCAATATCAAACCCCAGTGAATAAAATATATCGCACAGGGTGTTTTCTACTATTTTTAAAGGGTGTGAACTTCCGGTGGCCATGGATGAAACCGGTAACGTTGTATCAAACTTGTTTTCCGTTCCAGAAGATGTTGTTAACTGCTGTTTGCTGATTTTATATACCTCTTCCAATCTGGCCTTCAAGGCATTCAGCGGTTTACCTACTGTTTTCTTGTCTTCACCGGGCATATTTCTAAACGCATCCATCAGATGCTGTATTTTTCCTTTGGAAGAAAGATAGGTCAGACGAAACTGTTCCAGAGATTCGGCATCTGCAAAATGTATTGATGCAGTTTCTTTTTCTATTTTTTCAATTTCGTCCAGCATTGCGATTACAAAAGTAAAAAGATCCTTGGTTTTTTCTTACATCATATTTTCCCCGATATCCCCATCCCCAATATAAATATAAAACATTTCATTTAAATATTATATTAATACATATTAAATACATCTGTGTGGAAATGTGGAATACCTTTAATTTATGCAATCACATTTTTGTAAAATATTCCTAAGATCCTTTATTTATAGGGTTTTTTAGGGTAATGGTTTTATTTTATTATATCATAATCAATCCTTTTTTATGAGCATACACAGCGAATTAATCAGTTTAAAAATGATTATGTTTTGAACCAATTTCAACACCTCTTGAGGAAGCGGTTCTTTTTTCACGTGAAACGGTAACACAATTCACCTGTTGTTATAATATTATCAGGGTTTTTCCGTATCTTTTACATACAAATCAACAGCCATATTTTCCTTGATTTTTATGGTAGGCAGTTTTTTATAATATTCACCCAAAGATTCCTTTGTTATATCCGGTGCATCAAGCAGCTGGTTTTTATTGATGTCATGGAAGTACGATAATTCGTGTTCAGATGCCTGAACCCATAACTTAATATTCTTCCCGTTTTCTATGTTGCCATTATATGTCTCCCCACTTACTTTGTTTTTTAGGGTAATGTATATATCAAAAGCTTCATTATTATAAATGGTCAATGGAGTATAGACTGGAATGGAAGTTTTAAATGTATCCTTTATTTCCTTTCCAGATTCAGTAACTAGATTAAAAGGGATTCGTACGTTTCCTGTATGATTATTTTTAAATATTAAAACTGCAGTATTCAATTCAAATAATGTGTTACATGAATCAACCATATTGTTATGGTCAAAATACGTTTGCGTTTCTTTTGACGTACGTTTTAATATTTCGTTGGCAGATAATTTGATCTGTTGAAATGAATCAGCTAGAAAGGAGGGTTTATTTAAACTATACCTCATTATGAATACTTTGTTTTCTGCTTTTTTGGATATAATATATCTCGTACTGTCGATTTTTTGTATTAATCCAAATACACTAATACTATCTCCTATTAGGGTATCCTTGTAATTGATAATATTGTTGTTTTCAGTTTGAGTCTTTATGCCGTTTAAACCATACTTGCTGTTTTTAAAATTATAAAGGCTCAGTTTCTTTTTTTGAACGGAATATAAAAATATTGAGCAAGTATCTCCGGGTTTGGTTTTAAGCACACCTACATCTTCATTAGATTCGAAAGAGTCATTACCATTGAGGTCATTATATGCGATGATGGTTATGCTATCTGAAGGAAGGCCATATAAGGAGAAACGCGAATCTTTATTGGCAATACTTTTATAGTAAGGTTTGTTTAGACTTTGAATTCTTACTTTTTTTGATTTGGGTTCTTCAATAAATGTGCAGTTACCAAAAAGATATTGAGTATCCAGGGTATTTCCGGTGCTAAACAACAATGGTTTATATATTCCCTGATTGCCCTCATTCAAGTCTTTAATGGCTTCATTCAAATGAATGCTATATGTGGTATTATCATTAAAAACATCCCCTTCAAATTTTATGGTAACATTATCTTTACCTGCGTTAATACTGGGTTTACCATTTGTTTTTGGAGATATAACAATTTGCTCTTTAATGTTTGATGCTTGTATAAATTCATTAAACCGGAATACAATGATATTGGGTTTTATGTTGGAACTTTTGTCAGCCGGGGTAGTGACTTTTATTAGTGGTGGTAGTACATCTTTAGCACCGCCTGTGGGTGTGACAGGATTGGCACACTGAAACAATAAAACTATAGAAAGGGCAGATATTATAGGATTCAGTTTGCTCATCTTCCAAAATAAACAAGAAGTACAGAGATGTCCGCAGGGTTTACGCCGCTTATCCTGGACGCCTGACCCAGGGTCACGGGTTTTATTTTATGTAGTTTTTCCCGCGATTCTTTGCTGAGTGAGGTTAATTTATGAAAATCAAACTGCTCTGGTATATTAATTTCTTCAAGGCGCTGTAGTTTTTCAGCCATTTCCTGCTCTTTTTTTAAGTAGCTTTCATATTTAATGTGGTTTTCTGCAGCTTGTGCGGCTTCCTCCTGGCAATTTATCAGCAACTCGTTCACCGCTGAAATATGCGCTACATCGGTTAAGGAAATCTCCGGTCTCAATAGGAATTTTTTATAACGCTGTTTTTCTGTGATTGTGGTACTATTTTTATCAGCGAGTAGGCGGTTGGCCTCTTCTACTTCAATATTGTTGTTCTCAAAGAAATGGAGTAGTGATTGTGTATCATGTATCTTGGTTTCCAGTTGCCTAATGCGTGTTTCAGAAGCCAATCCTATTTCATAACCTAAGGGTGTAAGTCTTTCATCTGCATTGTCTTGCCTTAATGTTATTCTATACTCCGCCCTGGAGGTGAACATACGGTAAGGTTCGTCAGTTCCTTTATTAACTAGGTCATCTATCAATACACCTATATAGGCCTCATTTCTCCCCAGCACCACTGCGTTTTTTTCTTGAGTTTTTTGGTGTGCGTTGATCCCCGCCATTAGGCCTTGGCAGGAGGCTTCTTCATATCCTGTGGTTCCGTTTATCTGTCCGGCAAAATACAGATTCTGTATGAGTTTGGTTTCCAGTGTCAGATTTAACTGGGTAGGGGGGAAGTAATCGTATTCTATGGCATATCCCGGTCTGAACACTTTGGCTTTTTCAAAGCCGGGTATTTGGCGCAGCGCCTTTAATTGCACATGGTCGGGCAAGCTGGTAGAAAATCCGTTTACGTATACTTCAATGGTATCCCACCCTTCTGGCTCTACAAACACCTGGTGCCTGTCCCGTTCCGCAAAACGGTTAATTTTATCCTCAATACTGGGACAATATCGTGGCCCCAATCCCTGTATACTGCCATTATACATAGGGCTTTCAGCAAAACCCTCTCGCAATATATCGTGTACGGCTGAATTGGTATAGGTAATATGGCAACTGCGCTGTTGTTTTAATGCATGTGTTTCACGTGAAAACGAAAACTTTGCAGGTTGTTCATCTCCTTTTTGTTCCTCCATGGCATCATAGTTTAAACTTCTGCCATCCACCCTGGGTGGGGTCCCTGTTTTCATTCTTCCAGAAACAAACCCCAAATTTTCTAATTGACCTGTTATGCCAAACGAAGCACTCTCTCCCATGCGACCTCCACCAAAATTCTTGCTACCTATGTGAATCAGGCCATTAAGGAAGGTTCCATTGGTCAGTATTACTGCTTTTGAGCGTATTTCAGCACCCATACCGGTAATTACACCCTGTGCTGTTCCGTTTAAAACAATAATTTCTTTGACAGTATCTTGAAAAAAGTCGAGGTTGGGGGTGTTTTCCAGTGTTAATCTCCATGTTTCAGCAAAGCGCCAGCGATCACTTTGGGCACGCGGACTCCACATGGCAACCCCTTTGCTGCGGTTCAGCATGCGAAATTGTATCATCGTTTTGTCTGTGATGATGCCTGACATTCCTCCTAAAGCATCTATTTCCCGCACAATCTGCCCCTTTGCAACGCCACCCATAGCGGGGTTACAGCTCATTCTGGCAATGGTTTCCATATTCATGGTTACCAGCATAACACGGCTACCCATGCGCGCTGCAGCATGTGCTGCTTCACAACCGGCATGGCCTGCTCCAACTACAATGATATCGTATTCTCCTAAAAACAACGTTGTTTCACGTGAAACCAGTTATCACGTTTCCTTTTCAAGGTACAAATTTATACAATATGTTTCGGCTTCTCGCATGGCCACCTGGTCTTTTGTGCTTTTGTCCTTATAACCCATCAAATGTAACACACCATGAAACATCACCCGCAGTAATTCTTCTTTAACGGATACGCCAAAGACCATGGCGTTTTCTAATACCCGTTCCAGGGAAATATATATTTCTCCTTCTATTCCTTCGGCACCAGACAAATCAAACGTGATGATATCGGTGTAGGTATCGTGATTTAGATAGTCTTTATTTAATCGCAACAGCTCTTCATCTGTCATAAAGACATACTGAAGGGATGAAACAGATTGTTTCTTTTCTGCCGCCACTTGTTTTACAGAGGCCTTAAACACTGTTTTTGAAATGTGCGGACGATTCTTTCTTCTTCCAGCATAAGATATATTAATGCTGTTTTTCATCTTAATAGCATTAATGTCCCTTGAAACAGTTCCCGTTTTTCTGATCGTACAACCTCCACCTTGTAAATATAAAAACCCTGTATTACGGGGCTTCCTCCAGCTTCGCCACTCCACCCGTCAAGCGCTTCACCTTGCCAAAGCCTACCGCCCCATCGGTCATAAATTGACATAACCGCCTGACCCCTTTCGATGTTGGGATTCACAATGCGAAACCACCGGTTGTTTCCATCTGGTGCGAATGAGTTTGGAATCAGTGTGGTATCGTAAACCCGCAGGCAAATTTCATTAGAGTAGGCCGTGTCAATTCTATTGCCCCCCGCATCTTTTTTATAAGCAACCACCCTGTAACACTCCGGCTTGCTTGTGTCCGACAGAATGTAAGGGGATGAAGGCCCGCCAATAACGTTCCACGTGGAACCTTGTTTTTGTCTAGCGTCTAACGCTTGGTCTATGGTGTTATATGGTTGATAATCAAACCATTGTAGTAAAAAACCAGCCCTTTTTAGCAGGATACTTTCATGCACTTCAGAAGAATCTGATGGTTTGTTGCAAGGGTTTTTCACCACCAGCATGTATTGGTATGCTGTGTTGTTAGTTTGGAGCCCTGTGTGCTTAAACCGTGACAAACCCTTTGGAACCACCCCAACAAAAACCTGCCAGGAAGGGCTGGTGTTTTCTCGGTAATATAACGTTGCGGAATAACCAGTAAGGGTTGCGTTCCAATGGGTAGTAATTTCCAACGAACTTTCGTTAACTACAGAAACATGTCCGATGGTGTTGGTGTTTGCCTTGTCGTGCCCAGACAAGTAAGCGCCAACAATATTGCTGCTGGATGTAATCGATGCGGTTGAGGGGGATTTGTAGGCCCTTACCAGAAAATAGTACTTTCTATTTAAAACAGGAACCGCGTACGTGTAGCTGAATGTTGATCCACTTACTGTTCCTGCTTTTGACCACAGGTTGTTTTGGTCATCAGACACCCAAACATCGTAGTGGTCAACCGCCCAGCCGACATAACCCGTCCACCGAAAGGTAAATTGTTTATCGCAAGGCAAATTTATGTTGTCTGAAGTAGAAAACGAAGCACAAACAGGGCTGTGTGCAGCACAAATAACCCCCCCGTTGTAGCAAGAGTCAAATACTGCTATATTAGTTTTATTGCCGCTGTTTTTTACATCAAAGGTTGAAGTAGAAAACCGGTACCCAAGTGAAGCAGTGTCTTTAATCAAAATATTATTTCCGGTAGCTGGATCTACCTTAAAAACAGAGTAACCCATCACGTCTTTTTCGGATGCTTTCTGCCAGCCGGCAATCAATTGTTGTGAGGCGAAGTCAACACTCACGCTATCAAGGTCCAGCTTTGCTGGAGGGGTGTCGTCAATAAATACCGTATCTGAGTTTAATGTGTCTATTCCATTGCAGGCAAATCGTGCGCTTACAAACAATTCCCATTGTTTTTTATTCGGTAGCAGGGCGCTTAGTGCCGTTGTGTTGGCTGTTCCACCCTGAAAAAGTTGCTGAAAAGGGGAGGTTATATTGTCTCTGCCATACAATCGATAAGACACAAAACTTCCGCAAAGGTCTGCCTGAGGAGAAAAATATAAAGTTACAACACCTGTGGTGGGGTCCAAACACGCCCTAATAGCTTTCGGGGGAAGCACCATGGCAGACGCCGCCGAAAAAAACAATACCGGTAAAACAGCGAGAATATGTTTGCGAAATACTGCCAAATAGTTACTATAAGTTTCCTGCCAGTGCAAGGGTAAACGAATCGGGACGCAAATAATTGTATGCAAAATCCGATATTTCGTCTGAAGTAATAGACCATATTCGGTCCATATACGTTGTATAGTAATTTTCCGGCAGGTTGTTCTGAAGTAAAAACTGCCATTTGGAGGGCAAAGAAAAGGGTCCGTCAAAACCCGCTCTAAGCTGCCCGGAAGCATACCGGCGCGCTTTTTCCAGCTCTTCTCCGGTTGGCGGTGAGGTTGACAATCCGGTCATTATGGCTTGACAGGCCTCAACCGCGGCATCGGCATTTGCACTGTTCATTTCTCCGCTGATATACCAGGTAAAACCACTAGACGCCTGAGCCAAACCACTGCCAATGCCATAGGTTAACCCCCTGGTCTCACGAAGATCCTGCATTAAGCGACTGCCAAAAAATCCGCCAAGAAACATATTGACAAAGGATGCCGTTTGCATGGCTTCCATGCTTAGCTTCGGAAGCGCTTTTCCCATATACAAACTCACCTGTTGTGCATGCTCCATGCGGTGCTTTATCTGTGTTTGCGGCTCAAGAAGAGAAGCAACCCTCTCCTCTCGGGATGTTTTGGAGGCAGTCATTGAACCCATCACGCGCTCCAAAACAGCGTGCTCTTCCTGCCCAAAATCGCCGGAAGCAAAAATTCTGCAAGCAGAAAAAGCCAAGTGCTGTTTATGCCAGCGCCCCAGATCCTCTCTGTTTAACGCTTCGATATCAGACGAATCAGCAAAAGAAGAATCAGGGGAGGATTTTCCATAAAGGGCCTCATAGCAAAGTCTCCCACTCCAGTAACGAGGTGTTTGCATTCTCCTGAGCAACGAAGAAGTTTCTACCTGTTTGAAAACAGCCAGTTCGTGCTCGGGAAAAACAGGTTCGGCGCCTTGTTCAAGCAGCCATTTGAGGGCCTCTTCAAGATACTGTTTTTGGGTTTGCAATACCAGCGTGGAAGACAAAAGCCCAACATCTGGGTTTGCAGAAGCGCCCAGGTATTCGAAACCCTCCTGTATTTGTTCTGAAGAAAGGGTTTTGTTTCCGCTCAGTCTCAAAGTCTGTGCAGCTCTTGCCTGCATTGGGGCTGTCTGTGCTGCTGTGCCTGCGGGCCAGTAAAACAATAGTTTAACAACCCCCAAATCTCGCTTAGGGCTTGCGGCTAATGGGATGCCACCCCGAAGGAGCGATTCCGTGGGTGGAATGAACGACAGGGTTTTTATGGTTTTGGCTTCCGGGGCCAACATTCTGAAACTCATGATGTTTTTGGGTGATAGTATAAAACAGCCGCATTGTCTGGCTGTATAGTGCTGACGGCCGCTTTTAGCATGCTGTGCAGATTGGTGTTTCTGTATGTTGAGTCCTCGGTTACTATGGCGTCCAGATTGCCTGTGTTTTCAAAAAAACACAATTTCTGAGCACGATTAATCAGGCTCGATTTTTCAAAAAGCAAGGATGATGTCGCTTTGTTTTTAACCCGCTCCATGTGCCTTTCCGTGAAAAACTTGCCATCCATGGCGTCTTTCATTGTTTGCAGCAAACAAGCCTCACCGTGCAGGTGATTCTGCCCGTCATTAAGCACGCCATATAGAACAAACATACCCTCGCCAATACCCCTTACATAAAAGCATGCGGCGTCGTTAAACACGGGGTTTTCTTTTACCCATCGGGTGTAAATGGGGCTAATTTCCGATCCGCCAAGCAAATCAGCAAACAGCTCCAGGGCCGCGCTGTCCGGATTATTAAACTCAGGCCCTTTCCAAACCAAAAATACCGCAGGATTGGGACTTAAATCTTCGGTTTCCATGAAACGGCGTCCGGTGTTGGCGGGGTCCTGTTCATATACATTGCTATTAACAGAACCGGTTGGCTCGATATCTGCATACCATTTTTCGCATAAATCCCGGGTTTCATCCAAAGTAATTTGTCCGGCAACACAAAGCACGGCATTGGCCGGGTGATAGTGTTTTTTATAGAATGCCTCCACATCTTCGAGGGTAGCGTTTTCTATGTGAGAAATATCTTCACCAATGGTAGGCCAGCGGTAGGGGCTGTTTTGATATAAAAGCCCCCTCAAGTGATGCCACAGCATACCGAAAGGCGCATTGTGGCACCGCTGCTTAAACTCTTCCACAACCACACCGCGCTGCACTTCAAGCGTTTTGGCGTTGATGTTCAGCTGAAACATACGGTCGCTTTCAAGCCAAAAGGCGGTTTCGGCGTTTTCGGAGGGAACTGTGATATAATAGTTTGTGTACTCGTTATTGGTGAAGGCGTTATTGCTGCCACCGGCATGTTCTACGGCCTTGTCATAGGAAACCACATTCTTGCTTCCTCCAAACATGAGGTGTTCAAAAAGATGGGCAAAACCTGTCTTATCAGGAGATTCGTCCCTTGCGCCCACATTGAAAAGGGTGTTTAAAATAACCACAGTGCTGTCAGGATCAAAATGATGAATCACCCGAAGCCCGTTGGGTAGCACAAACCTTGAATAGGAAATCACACTGCAAAGGTAGCGCCCGGTCCCAAATCTTAATATGTCTATGCGTCAGGGAAGTGTATAGATTTCAAAACACCGGCAAGCTCAGTCGCCTTTTGCGTGCCGATCAAAACCCGTTTTCCGCCCTTAATCACCAGTTGAAGCCCCAGATTTCCCCGCACATTAAAAGCGGTACCTCCCGAGCCCATTCGAAGACCCCAGCCGCCATATTCAAGAAGGGGTTTGTATTTTCTGACTTCGCAATGTGCTATTTCAGACCATGGATAGAAACGGGGCTTTCTATGGAAGGGGCGAAAGCGAACATATATGCCATCAGTATATATTTCGGTGTTCAACTCAAACCAAAAGCTGAACATCAGCAGGATTGACAAAAAAACACCAATGTTAATGAGTAGCCCTGACGCGTTAAACATGAAAAGTTCATTGGAAATATTGGGAAAAAGCAGTCCCACCAAAGGAAACAAGAGGGGCGTTAACAATAAAATCCATATCCACTTTTGCGTGAAACGCTGTTTTTCCCAAAACAAAACCGGTTTTTCTTGCGCCTCCATTCAACAAAGTTAAGAGCACACCTGAGAAAAAGAAAAACCCGGCCAGAAGCCGGGCTTTTCCAACACAACACAAAACATAGATCAGAAGGGCAACTCCTCATTAAGTGCCTCTTTTTTGTTCTTTTGATTTACCAGGAACACACGCTGCACATCTACAACGGTTTGTTTTTTCTCAACACCTTTTTTATCCAGCCAGTTGCGCTCGGTAATCTTGCCTTCTACAAAAAGGCGCTGTCCTTTTCCAACATAACTTTCAACGATGCTTGCTTTGGGCCCCCAGAACACCAGTTTGTGCCAGGTTAATGATTTGTTGTTTTGCCCGTCATCGCTTTGTTTTCGCTCACCGGTGGTTAAACTAAGTGTGGCTACTTTGCGGCCGTTTTTCAGCACACGAACAGAGGGGGTGGAGCCAACGTTGCCCCACAGGGTTACAGAATTAACTAAAGATGTCATAACGTATATAAAAATTAAATTAGGTTTCAACGGTTCTCTCGGTTGGTGATGCAAAGGTGTTCATACCCAAATGTAGGAGTCGGTTTTTTAATGTTTAATTGCGTTTGTAAGCGTTTGTTGTTGTTTGTGATATAAAAATTGTGTAATATTGTCTATAAATGAACGCCAAACAATGTCAGGAATGCGGCGACAAAATTCTGGGCCGGGCAGACAAAAAGTTCTGCAGCGATGGCTGCCGGAATGCTTATAACAACAAGCTTAACGCGGATGCCAATAACGTTGTGAGAAACATAAACAACGCACTGCGAAAAAACCGTCGGATTCTGGAAACCTTTTTGACGGGAAATGAAGACGGAAAAACAAGGGTTCCCTTAAAAAAACTATCTGCCAAAGGGTTTGTATTTGATTACATAACGAGCATTTATACGACTAAAACCGGCAGCCAATATCGGTTTTGTTATGAATATGGCTACCTAAAAATAGACGATGAAGTTTACATGGTTGTGCGGAGAGACCCACAAAACAACTAACGTACCCGCAGTCGGTTAACAAACATAGCCCTAACAGTGAAGGGGTTTTGAAGTAATAGCCACAAAAAAGCAGGCACGATTCCCCGGTGATTTCGTTCAAGCCGAAACCGATACAATAACAACACCGCCTTCTCACCCCGACTGATTTTTCCGTCTTTACGGCACATTTGCTGCCGTGCAGAAGCAAGGAAGCGTTTAATCACGTCATATCCGGGCTTGTCTATCCGATTGTTTTTCCTAATAAATGCCAGTATCGGCCTCACATCAACGCCTTTCGTTTCTTTGTGGACGCGCAACATCAATCGCTCTAGTTTTTCGTCAAGCCCGTGCACGTTAGATTTCTCCTTCCATACTGTTTCCCCCGGCATGTTGTAGCTTACACCATACAACGGCAGCATAGCAAACCGCTTTCCTTTTTCCAGGCACCTCAAATACAGGTCGTAATCTTCGGTATAGTCAAATGCCGAATCAAAAAACAGGTTTTCTTTAGAAAAAAAATTCTTTGCCATAATACTGCTTTGGATGAATGGATTTCTAAACAAAAGGAAGGCCTCCAGAAACGAGCGGTCTGTGCCCATGCTGACGGCGGTAAGGTTGCTGTTTCTCAAAAGGGCTCTGCATCCCAAAAAATCAACATCGTGATGGTTTTCCAAAAAGCCATGCTGCGCAGACAACCTTCCCGGCAGCATAATATCATCAGCGTCTAACCATGCGATGTAGGGCGCCGATGTGTTTTTGAGTAAAAAGTTTCTACTGTAGGAAATCCCACAATGCTCTTTACCCTGAAACAATTGCACCCGGGCATCGTTAATCCCCAGCACCTTTTCTGAGGTTTTGTCGGATGATCCGTCCACATACACAAGCACCTCTATGTCTTTAAAAGACTGGTTGAGTGCGCTCCAAACGGCAGAAACAATGGTCTTTTCTGCATTATAGGCCGGAATTAAAACACTGATTTCAGGCATGGCCGGCAGGGTTTAAAAAACGCAAAACGGGGTCAACCCAATCCCCGGCACAACCCTGATGAAAGCGAGCCAATTCGCGTTCATTTGCCCCGGGAATAGGGCCTTTAAGCGCAGCAACAATTTCGGATGGCTCGTCTAGAACAAGGCCCCCCAGGGTTTTGGCAAGCTCCTCAATACCACCGCCGGACGAAACAATGATGGGTGTTCCCACCAATAAGCTCTCGTGTGCCACCCGGTTCCACCCTTCGTTGATTTTATTGAGAAAAACACTGGCATAACAGGTGGACATTTGTTTTAAGTAGGCCTCTCTGGTTTCAAAAAAGGAAATGGGAAAATCCGTATTGGAAATTGGCGAATTTGAGCTAAAGAAATACACAAAACCATGACGTTTAAGTGTATGACATAAAACAAGATATTTTTTTATGTCTATTTTGTTAGAGTATTGTCCCAAATGAATCAATTTTGGGTTTTTTCTGGCAATTTCTTTGAAAAAGGCGTAGGGGGCCTCCGAAAACAAATTGGGAAAAACCAGTGGCGAAAGGCCAAAGCGTGCGCTCAGGTATTGTTTCCAATACGCTGCGGGCACAACCACAGCAATTTTGCGGGCACGTGTTCGCGCGAGGTTTAAAAAAGCAGATAACACCCGGTAGTAAATACGGGGCTTTCCATCGCGGGAGTCCCAGTTGTGAACCACTACCAGCATTTTACCCCTGCCAAACAGCTGTTTTAAAAAAACCGGCCACGCCAGCCGGGCCACGGTAATAATGGTCGCGTTAGGATCAGCAGCTTTAAACGCACGAAAACCAAGCCGAAACCATCCAAACAGGCCTTTAAAACGCCGCCGAAAGCGAATCTCCTGACAATCTCCGGCCCCCAAATCCAATGCCTTGGCAATGCTTTCAAACAGGGTTTTTTCATGCGCATATCCTCCGGTTTCTTTTTCCCCGTGCGATATGTATTGCAAACCGGCTTTCAAATGGGAATTAGTGCTCAGCGGTTATTTTTAAAAAATCCTGATAAGCAAGAGCAATACCCTCTTTTAGTGAAACGGCGGGCTTCCAACCCAGTGAAAACAGACGGCTGCTGTCCATCAGTTTTTTTGGGGTACCATTAGGTTTGCTTGTGTCGAATTCAATATCACCCTGAAAACCCACCGTTTCTTTTACCATCTGCGCCAGTTCACCAATGCTGATGTCTTCGCCATATCCAACATTCACAAACTGCTTTTCGTTGTAGTGTTGCATCAAAAACACCAGTGCATCTGCCAGATCGTCGGCATATAAAAATTCGCGCAAGGGGCTTCCATCTCCCCAAACAGTAACAGTATTTTGGTTTGCGGTTTTTGCCTCATGGAACTTTCTTATTAATGCGGGTAAAACATGTGAGTTTTCCGGATGGTAGTTGTCATTAGGCCCATACATATTGGTGGGCATAGCGCTGATGAAGTTACAACCATATTGGTCGCGGTAGGCCTCACACAGCTTTATCCCCGCAATTTTCGCAATTGCGTAGGGCTCGTTTGTTGGTTCCAGAAAACCGCTGAGTAAATATTCCTCTTTAAGTGGCTGAGGTGCCATTTTGGGATAAATGCAGCTGCTGCCCAGAAACAGCAGTTTTTTCACATCGCTTCTGTAGGCGCTGTGGATGATGTTGGTTTCTATCAGTAGGTTTTCATATAAAAAATCAGCGCGATAGGTGTTGTTTGCCATAATTCCACCCACCTTGGCAGCGGCCAGAAAAACGTATTCCGGTTTTTCGTGTTCAAAAAAATCAGCCACCTCGGATTGATTAAGCAAATCCAGCGCTGCACGGGTTTTGGTTACAATGTTGGTGTATCCTTCGCGCTGTAATGCCCGCACGATGGCACTTCCCACCATGCCACGGTGACCTGCCACATAAATTTTGGATGATAACTCCACGTCGCGAAGTTAACGATAGAAACAGGGAATGTTGGCTATAATCGTTGTATTTTCGACGGGCCAAATTTGCCTTTAACCATGACAAAACCCGTAGAACTCCGCTCCGACACCTTCACCCAGCCCACACAAGCCATGCTCAATGCCATGTTTGCAGCAAAGGTGGGAGACGACGTCTTTGGCGAAGATTTTTCTGTAAACGAACTGGAAGCGCATGTTGCGGAGATGTTTGGAATGGAAGCCGCCGTTTTTTGTCCCAGCGGGACCATGACCAACCAAATTGCGATTAATGTGCACACCCGGCCTGGGGATGAAGTAATTTGTGAGCAAGGCGCCCATGTGTATTTTTACGAAGGAGGAGGTATTGGCCGTTTGTCGGGCTGCCAGGCGAGAACGATAGCCGGTGACCGAGGGAGGATAACCGCAGAGCAAATAGCCACGGTGATAAACCCCGATGATGTGCATAGGCCCAGAACCCGGCTGGTCTGTCTGGAAAACACCTGCAATAGGGGTGGAGGAAGCACCTACAACGTGCAGCAGATGAAGGCCATTCGCGTCTTGTGCGACGAACAACAGCTTTTTCTTCACTTGGACGGAGCCCGCATATTCAATGCCATTGTGGCAAACAACGAATCTCCCCGCGATTACGGCAAGATTTTTCACAGCATCTCTGTTTGCCTGAGCAAAGGACTGGGAGCACCCGTGGGCAGTGTGTTGCTTGGCTCAGCGGATTTTGTGAAACAAGCAAGAAGAACAAGGAAGGTGTTGGGTGGCGGAATGAGACAGGCGGGTTATTTGGCCGCTGCGGGGCTATATGCCCTGAAAAACCAGGTGGAAAGACTTGAAGAAGACCATCGGAAAGCACAAAAACTGGCCGAAGCCCTCGGCAATGCAACAGGGGTAAAAACAGTGCTGCCGGTAGAAACAAACATCGTCATTTTTGAGGTGGCCGGGGAGATGCCCGCGGCTCATTGGGTAGAACTGCTGAGCCAAAAAGGAATAAAAACAGCAGCCACATCAGCGTCGACAATAAGAATGGTAACCCACCTGAACTTTACCGACGAATGCCTGAAAGCAACCCTAAACACCATCGGCCAACTGTAACAACCCGGCAGTTACTTTACATAAACCGGTTTCAGCAGTAAGTTCAGCCATTCCTCTGCATCCCAGGGCCCATTTCCATACCAGCAGTTGTCATAAGCAGAGATCAGTTTTAGGTTTATCATCACAAACAGCAGCATCAGCGATAATAGAAGCGTTTTCTGTATGGGGCCCATTCCCATAATCCGGTCAAAACCAACTATAAACGCAGGTATAAGTACAGCATAAAACTCCACAAACCCCCGATGTCCACAACCACAACCCAATTCCCAGCTCCACCAGCTTGCGTAAAGCAACCCAACCCCCAATACCAGCAACAGTAATTTCCACCCGTTTAACATCTTTTTTAGAACCATCCACACCACCCCGGCCAGGGTAAAAACATGCAATGGATTGTTGGTGAGCCAACCGTTCTGGAAGGCGAAAAAAACATGAACCAATTTTGGGTTTTTCCAAAATAGAAAAGTTTCATTTCCATACGCGTAATTCACATATTGGCCAAAAGCATATTGGTAATACAGCAGTTGTGGTATAAACAAAAGAAAAACCACGCCGGCAAAAAGCAACCAGCGCGCAATGTTTGCCTTTACCATTAGAAAAGCATCCCGAGGACGTTGCAAATCCCAAAACACTAACAACCCCACAAAAACAACATTGATAGGCCTCACCAAAACCAGTAACCCCACGATCAAACCCAGTAGCAGGTAGTGCCCTGTTTTTTGTGAATCGAAAACCAGCGTTTTGAAATACACCAGCAAGGCAACCAGAAAAAACGAGTAATTGTGCGACAGCCCCGCATCTTTAACCAAATAGTAGATCAGGTTTGTGCCAAGCAGAAAAAGGGTTGTACCCAAAAGGACAACCCGTGTTTGGAGTTGGGTTTTTCTTTTTAGTGTCAACAACACCAAAAACAACCCCAACATTCCATAAAACCAGGCGGACACGCTGCGCATGCGATGGTAGGGTATGGAAAACCCATCGGTAGGCTGGTTGGTGATTTTGCAATAAATATGTGTTATTCCAAAAAAAGGAGCGTCCAGAATGGCCACCCCGCAGGGGTATTTTGTAAAAACCACCTTGTTTGACTTTTTGGGGTTGCTCTTAACGAATAAAAACCCTTGTCCGGAAACACTGTCTACCTTGTTGGGGAATTTCTTCGGATTGAAATCATACAAAAACAAAGCCGGCAGGTACACGTAGTAACCGGCTTTATCTGCATATATCTCACTGCGGTAGTTTAGCGGGGCTTTGTTGTTGTGAATGTTAAACGAAACATACAGCAACAATGTTCCTAACGCGATGCAGTAAGCGAAGATGGGCCTCATGGAGAAATCAAAGGACAAAAATAAGGGATTGGGGCCACGGGCCGGGCCTGTTAGCCAACATCTCACAATCGGCTGTCACACTGAGCTCTTCGAAGGGTGGTGCCGATTGCGTTTCAGCACCGTAATAACAGTGGTTGGCGAGGACGCCAAACAGAGAACAACTTAATTTACAACAAGCTGTTGGCAAGGTTTGCCAGCGAACTTCTCTCGCCCTTCTCCAACGTAATATGGGCATACAATGGCTGATTTCTCATTCTGTCAATCAGGTAGCTTAAACCATTTGACTGAGCATCCAGATAAGGGGTGTCAATTTGGTTTATATCTCCCGTAAACACGATTTTAGTGCCTTCGCCAGCCCGGGTAATGATCGTTTTTATTTCGAGAGGAGTAAGGTTTTGGGCTTCATCTACAATAAACATAATATTGCTCAGGCTTCTTCCCCTGATATAGGCCAAAGGGGTTACCAGCAATTTTTCGGTATCCACCAGCTCTTTAATCCTTTGGTTTTCCTTCGAGGTTTCCTTAAACTGGCTTTGGATAAATTTAAGGTTGTCCCAAAGGGGTTCCATGTACGGGTTAATCTTAGCCTTAATATCGCCCGGCAGATATCCAATGTCTTTGTTGTTGAGGGGAATGATGGGGCGTGCCAGAAAAATTTGCCTGAAAGCACTGCGATTTTCCAGAGCACAGGCAAGCGCGAGAAGGGTTTTGCCGGTTCCGGCAACCCCTTGTATCGAAACAAGCCGGATGTTGTCGTTCATCAGTGCATGCATCGCAAACGCCTGCTCGGCATTTTTGGGTTTAATTCCGCAGGCATACGTTTTTTCAACCCGTTCCAACAGGTTGTTTTCCGGGTTGTAATATGCAAGCGTGCTGTTTTTGTTGTTTTTAATGATAAAATAATGATTGGCAACAGGTTTTGAATCCAAAACAGGCGCGGGTTCCGCTTGACCCTGATGGTGAAGGGTATCTATAATTTGACTGTCGTTGGTTTCTATCAGCGTAATCCCCTTATACAACCCCTCTACATTCTTGATTTTACCGGTTTCATAATCCTCAGAAACAAGGTTTAATGACCTTGCTTTTAAGCGAAGGTTTACGTCTTTTGAAACCAACACAACCTTTCTTCCGGGATATTGTTCTTGCATATGCAAGGCCGCGTTCAGAATTTTATGGTCCGCTTTTTTATCCCCAAAAACCTTTGTGGCGTCCAGCGATGATCGCTCATCCATTATTACAGAAAAGGCACCACCGGCCCTTGGAGCCAAAGAAATCCATCCACTAAGAGCCGTTCCGTTGCTTAGCTTATCCACAAACCGAATAAATTCCCGGGCCTCAAAATTTAGGGTGTCATTTCCTTTTTTAAAATTATCAAGCTCCTCTAAAACCGTAATTGGAATGGCAATGTCATGCTCCTCAAAATTTAAAATAGCATTGTGGTCATACAGAATGACAGACGTGTCTAACACAAAAATTTTTGTGCCGTTTTCCAATTTCTTTTTAATGGTTTTTGGCATAGGAATGACAATTATTTGCCTCAAAAATCCACCAAAGAACATGCAGTTTGATGTTAAATTAACGTAAATTATCAACACCCCCAAAAATCAGGGCTATGCCCGCTAACTTTGTGCAATTTTGGACCATGCCCAAAGACTCTTCAATTAAACACGTTCTCATCATCGGCTCCGGGCCTATTATCATCGGACAAGCTTGCGAATTTGACTACTCCGGCTCTCAGGCCGCAAGAAGCCTGCGTGAGGAAGGGATCGTCGTGTCTCTAATTAACAGCAACCCTGCCACCATCATGACCGACAAAATGAACGCCGATCATGTATATCTATGGCCGCTAACCCCACAAAGCATTGAAAAAATCTTGCAGGAACAGCAAATCGATTGTGTACTGCCTACCATGGGTGGCCAAACCGCGCTAAACCTGGCCAAAGAGTGCGACGAGCTGGGCATCTGGGACAAATACGGTGTGCGCATCATCGGGGTGAATATCGAGGCCATCGACAAAATGGAGGACCGAGACAAATTCAAAGACCTGATGATAGAGCTCGGCGTGGGTGTGGCGGAAAGCCAGATTGCCAACTCTTTTCTGGAAGGAAAGGAAATCGCCCAGCGTATTGGGTTCCCTCTGGTGATAAGGCCCAGCTATACTTTGGGAGGCACCGGTGGAAGTATCGTTTTTAAAAAGGACGAATTTGATGCCGCATTGCAGCGTGGCTTGGAAGCTAGCCCTGTGCACGAAGTGCTGGTAGAGCAGGCCGTTCTCGGGTGGAAAGAATACGAACTGGAACTGCTGCGGGATGGAAAAGACGACATCGCCGTTATCTGTACCATCGAAAACTTCGACCCCATGGGCATTCATACCGGCGACAGCATCACGGTGGCCCCCGCCATGACCTTGAGCGATGTGTGCTTTCAGCGCATGCGCGACATGGCCTTCAAAATGATGAGAAGCATGGGTGTGTTTGCCGGCGGTTGCAACGTACAGTTCTCTGTAAACCCGGAGAACGAAGAAATTATTGCCATTGAAATCAACCCCCGCGTGAGCCGTAGTTCGGCACTGGCCAGCAAAGCCACCGGTTATCCCATTGCCAAAATAGCGGCTAAACTAGCCATCGGCTACTACCTTGATGAGCTTACAAACCCCGTAACCAAGACCACAAGCGCATTTTTTGAGCCCGCCATTGATTATGTAATCGTAAAAATTCCCCGTTGGAACTTTGATAAGTTTCATGGTGCCGACCGTCGCCTTGGTTTTCAGATGAAAAGCGTTGGAGAGGTGATGGCTATTGGAAGGAGTTTTCAAGAGGCCCTGCAAAAGGCGTGTCAGAGTCTGGAAATAGGGCGACACGGCCTGGGTGCAGATCGCCCGGCAGAAAGAAACCTGGAAGTGTTAGCCGAAGGCCTGGAACGCGCCAGCTGGAACCGGGTGTTTCAGGTATACGACGCACTTAGTCTGGGGCTACCCATCAGCACAGTGCAGAAAATGACCAAAATAGACCGGTGGTTTCTGGAACAAGTGGCAGAATTGGTAAAAACCAGCAACGAAATTAAACGATACAAAATCAATAATCTGCCTGAAGAACTCCTGAGGGCATCAAAGGAAAAAGGATTTAGTGATGAGCAAATTGCCTGGCTCATGGGAAACTGCAGTGCAGAAGAAGTTTACGAAAAAAGAAAATCACTGGGAATACGCCGCGTTTACAAGATGGTTGACACTTGCAGTGCCGAATTTCCCAGCCCCACCAACTACTTCTACTCAACATTTGACGGGGAAAACGAAAGTGCGTTTTCGGACCGAAAAAAGGTCATTGTGTTGGGCAGCGGTCCCAACCGTATCGGGCAGGGCATTGAGTTTGACTACAGCTGTGTACACGGTATTTTAGCCGCTCGCGAGGCCGGATACGAAGCCATAATGGTGAATTGCAACCCAGAAACCGTAAGCACGGATTTCGATATGGCCGATAAGCTGTATTTCGAACCGGTGTATTGGGAGCATCTGTGGGAATTGATTGAATACGAAAAACCTGAAGGTGTTATTGTGCAACTCGGTGGTCAAACCGCGCTCAAACTCGCTGAAAAACTTCACGAAAAAGGTATTAAAATTATCGGCACCAGCTATCCCGACATGGATATATCAGAGGATCGGGGCCGCTTTAGCGATTTGCTGGCAGAATTAAATATCCCTTACCCCAAATACGGTGTGGCGCTAAATGCTGAGGAGGCAATCAAAATTGCCAACGAGGTGGGCTATCCTGTATTGGTGAGGCCAAGCTATGTCCTCGGTGGCCAAGGAATGGTGATTGTGATTAACGACGAAGACCTGGAAAAAGCGGTGGTTAAACTGATGGGAGACTTGCCGGGCAATCGCGTGTTGATTGACCATTTTCTAGACAGGGCCGAAGAGGCGGAAAGCGACAGTATCTGCGATGGAGACGAAGTGCACATCATCGGCATGATGGAGCACATCGAACCGGCCGGCATCCATAGCGGAGACAGCAGCGCTGTTTTACCGCCATTTAGCTTGTCTGATAATGTTAAGCAGCAAATGGAAGAATACACCAAGCGCCTGGCCTTAAAAATGAACATCCGGGGCTTGCTGAACATACAGTTTGCTATCAAAGAGGAGAAAGTGTACGTTATTGAGGCCAACCCCCGTGCCAGCCGCACGGTTCCTTTTATCTGCAAGGCGTACGATGTGCCCTATGTAAATATGGCCACCAAGGTGATGCTGGGGACGAACAAAATCAAAGATTTTACCATTCCGGCAAGGCCATCAGGATATGCCATTAAACAGCCGGTATTCTCGTTTAACAAATTCCCCGGCGTAAGCCGCGAGCTGGGCCCCGAAATGAAAAGTACCGGCGAGAGCATCTTGTTCATCAAAGACCTGCTTGACCCAACCTTCCGAGAACTCTACAAAATGAAGAGCGTGTATCTTAGCTACTAATCTCATGAAAGCCCTGATACAGCGGGTTAAGAATGCCTCCGTTAGCATTGATGGAAAGCAAAAAGCCATTATTGGACAGGGTTTGCTGATTTTGCTGGGAATTACAGACACAGATACACACGCCGCTGCTGACTGGCTTGCCTCCAAACTCGCACAGTTACGGGTTTTTAGCGATTCGGAGGGAAAGATGAATTTAAGTCTGCTTGATTTTGGAGGAGAAGCTTTGGTGGTCAGCCAGTTTACGTTATATGGAGATGCCCGCAAGGGTAACCGCCCGTCCTATATTCAGGCCGCCAGGCCGGAAAAAGCTGAGCCGCTTCACGAATATTTTGTGGCAGAACTTCAAAAACGCCTATCTACGCCTGTTCAAACTGGTGTTTTTGGTGCCGACATGCAGGTATCGCTCATCAACGATGGGCCGGTCACCATCATGATAGAGTCCCCGTGATTGCTTGTAAGGGTCAGGGTTTTTGGGGCGGCTTGTCAGGCAGCGCTTGTCTTTCACCCCAAATCAAAACACCGTAATTTCAGGGATATACTCGTAAATGTGATTGTCTATTAACCGCACCCCTTCCACGTAACCCGCAAAAACCGCAGCTGTTTTTTTGTTTGCCAATTCCTTGGCCGGCCCCATATCCGGCAAAGACACCACGTCGAGGTATTCCACCAGAATTCCCCGCTTTTCCAGATAATCCCTAGCATCTGCCAGTCCGGAATCCAGCGTTTTTCCAATCAATGCCAGTTGAAGCGCCCAGTTTATAGCACCTGCCTGTTTTGCTCCCTCCTCCGAGAGCCGCATGTTCCTGCTGCTAAGGGCCAGCCCCGATGAAGGGTCTCTTCTTGTGGGTAGATTGTGTTGTTGGATTCCCGGAAAATGCTTTGCAATTAACTTTTCGACCACCAGACACTGCTGAAGGTCTTTTTGTCCGAAAAACACATCAGACGGATTTACTATAGAAAAAAGCCGATGTAACACCTTCACAACACCCGCAAAATGCCCCGGCCGATATTGTCCTTCAAAAACACGCTCCAGCGTACCCAAATCCACAGAAACCGGAGGCAGTTCGGAAGGGTATAAGTCTGCTGTAACGGGCAAATAAACAGCATCGGCTCCCGCATGTTGCAGCAGCCGTAAATCCTGTTCAAGGGTTCTGGGGTATTTCTGTAGGTCCTGTTCGTTGTTGAATTGTGCAGGATTAACATAAATACTGACCAATACAGGCCTTTTTACAGCACAAGCATTTTCAACCAGGGATAAATGCCCCCGGTGTAACGCGCCCATGGTGGGCACCAATGAAACACCGCCCTCTTGCTCTTGTGCCCATTTTGAAACCGCTCCGCTATAATAGAAAACCTTCAATAAAAACGATATTTTTCCTCGCAAATAAAGGGTTTAGGTGAAGAAAAGTTTTGATATTAAGAAAAAATTGTGTTAATTTTGTAAATACTAATCTCCCCAATAGAGTCCCCATACATGAGTATTACCAAAAAACGCGTTCTGTTTGTCAGTTCAGAAATGGCCCCCTTCCTTGAAACCGAAAGCGCACAGGCCACCATCGCAAGAAACCTTCCCCAGGCGCTTCAGGAGCGCGACAACGAAATCAGAATCCTCGTACCCCGGTTTGGGGTCATCAACGAGAGAAGAAATCGCCTCCACGAGGTGGTTCGTCTTTCCGGAATCAACATTTCTATTGACGACAACGACAATCCCCTCATTATCAAAGTTGCCAGCATACCCCAGACCAAAATGCAGGTGTATTTCCTTGATAACGAAGACTATTTCCACAGAAAAGCTATATTTCAGGATGAAAAAGGGCAGTTTTTTGATGACAATGACGAAAGAACCATTTTCTTCTGCAAAGGCGTGATGGAAACCGTAAAAAAACTGGGATGGGCGCCCGACATCATACATTGCCAGGGTTGGATGACCAGTCTTATTCCGGTATACTTAAAAACGGTTTACAAAGACGAGCCGGTGTTTCGCGATGCCAAAGTGGTATACAGTGTTTACAATGACGCGGAAGCTTGCCTGGGATCAGACTTCTCTCGCAAAGCTAGTCTCAACGAAATAAAAGATGCTACGATGCAATGTTTTGCCGACGGCAATATAAAAAGCCTGCACCAGGGCGCTGCAAGCTATGCTGATGCAGTCGTTACCTCCTGCGATGAAGCACACCGCTGTGTGGCAGAACATATTAGCTCAAAGCCCGTTATGCGCCACACAGAGGAGCCCATCGGTGAGCAATATGTGAGTTTTTACGAAAAAGTGATTTCACAAGCACTCTAAAACCGCGAACTTTGCCCCTGTGATTAAAGTACTGTTCCGGGTTTTTCCGGCAATGCTGTTGTTGTTTGCCTGCAAAAGACAGGAAGGCAACATCGTGCTGGACGGACAGGGTAACGCAGGGCAAATGCAGCTGTTTACCACAGACACCCTCAGTATTGGCGCGGTTACCATTCAGGAAGACTCTCTGCCTGGAAACAACATCCGTTATGTGCTATTGGGCAGCATGAACGACCCTTTACTGGGCACCATTTCATCCGGAGCATATGCGCAGTGTGGCCTGCTGGAACCTAATTCAGACTTCCCAAACACCGAAGAACCGGATTCAGCCGTTTTGTTTATCCCCTTCATTAACGGACTTAATTTTTACGGGGATAAACAGACCCCACTGGGCTTTTCGGTCGTTCCGTTGAAAACAGGAATCTCCGCAAACAATACTTACTACCAGGGCGATGTGCTGGAGACAGACCCCGCATTGGAAAGCCGATACTATGGCCCCGTCTACCATTACACATCAGACAGTGTACGGTATAAAAAAAGCAGAATAGCCCTCACCCCGGGAATACGCGTGCGCTTGTCGGCCGGCATGGCGCGCAAACTGATGCAGCTTCCCAAAGAATCCTACACCAATCAGGAAGAACTGATAAAAAACTTTCCCGGCATTGCCATTATGCCCGAAAAACGCGACCTGCCGGAAGGAAAAGGAGGATTTGGGGTGTATGATTTTAACAATGTTATAAGTTTTGCCTATCGGGCTAAAATACTGCTATATTACAGAGATACTGCAACCCAGGTGTTTACATTTACCGGTTCAAAAACCACCATTAACAAGGGTGTGCCGGGCGTTTATAAACCTGCGATTACCCAGCAACTAAAGCAGCCGGGCCAATCATTTACCATAACCTATGCACAAGCGCCCAACGGCCTTAAAACACATATTCGAATACCCTACCTGCTGAACCTGTTAAATCTGGGCAGCATAGCCATTAATAAAGCAGAACTGCAATTGTTTGTGGCCCCGGGAACAGCCACAACCTTGCACCCGGCACCAGGGCGGTTAAATCTTTTTCAACCGGCCGGCAAAACCAGCGACATTAACACCTTTGTGGAAGATGGTGTATCAGACAGCTACGGAGGTGCATACAACGAGAAAGATGGTAGCTATCGGTTTACCTTGACTAAGCACCTCCAAAACATCCTCAATGCCAAGAAGTTTTACAATGAAGACTTTAATTATGGCTTGTATCTTGCGGTTCCTTCTGATCAGCCCGTGAGTGGGGCCCGCGTGGCAATCGACCACAGCAAAACCAAATTGATCATTACCTACACCAAACTGAATTAATCCTTACTTGTTAGTTGCATGATGGACAAACGCAAACCCTATCAGCTGGTAAGCCGCGAGTGGAAGCCCGAAGACACTGTGATTGTGGTCAATGGCGTGGAAATTGGGAAAGAACTGATGCTGGCCGCCGGCCCTTGTGCTGTGGAAAATGAAGAGCAGGTTTTCACCATCACCGAGTTTCTGGCCAAACAAAATATAAAATTTCTGAGGGGCGGCGCCTACAAGCCCCGCAGCAGCCCCTATTCTTTTCAGGGTTTAAAAACAGAAGGCCTGCAACTGCTGAGAAAAGCGGCCGACAAATACGACATGGCAGTGGTGAGTGAGGTGATGAGTGCCGATAAGGTAGATGAGCTTTGCGAATATGCCGACATACTGCAGGTAGGCACACGCAACATGCAAAACTATCCGCTTTTGCGCGCCCTGGGCAAAATCAACAAACCGGTGCTGCTGAAACGCGGTATGAGTAGCACAGTGGAAGAATGGTTGCTGGCCGCCGAATATATTCTGGTGGGCGGAAATGAAAAAGTAATACTTTGTGAGCGCGGTATTCGCACCTTTGATACCGCAACACGCAACACCCTGGATCTGGGCGCTGTGGCGCTGGTAAAACAACTTAGCCACCTACCCGTAATTGTAGATCCGAGCCAGGGTACCGGAAACCGAAACCTCGTAGCACCACTCTCTGCCGCAGCCATTGCGGTGGGTGCCGATGGATTAATCATAGAGGTGCATAATCAACCCGAAAAAGCCCTCAGCGATGGCGAACAGAGCCTGTATTTTGACCAGTTTGCCGAAATGATGAAACCACTTAGCGCACAGGCCAATCTGCGGGGAAAGCACTTCGATTTTCAAAAGCCACGTTTGACTCAACCCGAAACCACGCATTGAGCCGGGTATGCAGCTGCACTGGGAAAAACATACCCTGCAATTTATTAAACCCGCCAAAACCAGCCGTGGCGAATACACCCAAAAAGACCATTTTTTGGTGCTTCTCTCGCACAATGGCATCACCGGCTGCGGCGAAGCCGCGCCATTGCCCGATTTAAGCATAGATGGGCAGGCCCCACTAGAGGATGTGCTTACCCAGTTACAGTATTTTGCAGCTGAAAACCACCCAATTTCAGAATGGTTGAGACTTACAGACGAATTTCCTTCCCTGCAATTTGCCCTGGAAGGTGCATTCCTGGATTTGCAAAACGGCGGCAATGGCACATTGTTTCCCGGCCCGTTTACCGAAGGAAACGAAAGCATTCCGTTTAATGGCCTGGTTTGGATGAACACCATAGAAGCCATGTGGGACGAGGCCTGCAAAAAAATCGAGCAAGGATTTTCTTGCCTTAAGTTCAAGGTGGGAGCCATTGATACCGATTCAGAATGTCGCCTGCTGGAAAAAGTGCGCAAGCTTAAAAACGCATTCCACCTTACCATTCGCCTGGATGCCAACGGCGCCTGGAGTGCAGATGAAGCCCTCCGCCATCTTAAAGAATTTGCCCGATTTAAGGCGCACAGCATCGAACAGCCCATCAAAGCCGGACAGCCCGATGCGATGCAGGAGGTTTGTGCCAAAAGCCCCATTCCGGTGGCGCTGGATGAAGAGCTGATCGGGGTTGAACAGAATAATGCCGCAAGCCTGATTAAAACCATCAATCCCGCATACCTGGTATTAAAACCCACGCTATTGGGCGGCTTCTCTGCCTGCGACCGTTGGATTAACCTTGCAGAAAAGCAAAATATCGGATGGTGGGCCACCAGCGCACTGGAGGGCAATGTGGGTCTGAGCGCCATTGCACAATGGGTGGCCACAAAAAACAACCCCATGCATCAGGGTTTGGGGACGGGAGCTTTGTATCAAACCAATTTTCCATCACGCACCCGCACAAAAAATGACAGGATGTGGTTTTTACAAAACCGCGGAACTATCTAACCAAATCTTTGTTTAATAGTTGCACATGAACAATCATATCGAAAAAATCAACAACAGTATTGCCGAACAGAGAGAGGCCATTGTAAAGCACCCGTTGTATGGTCAAATTCAAACTTTGGAGCATGTTCAGGTTTTTATGCAGCATCACGTGTATGCAGTATGGGATTTTATGTCGCTGCTGAAAAGCTTACAGCAAAACCTCACCTGCACCACCACCCCGTGGTTCCCCACCGGAAGCGCTGAAACACGTTTTCTCATCAACGAAATTGTGGTTGGAGAGGAGTCAGACGTGGACATGAATGGGGTTCGTAAAAGCCATTTTGAGATGTACCTGGATGCCATGGAACAAGCAGGCGCTAACACAAAGCCCATTCGCAGTCTTGTGGATGAGATTAAAAAAGGCACCCACATTCTTGAAGCCCTGGAAAACGCCCAAATACCCGAAAGCGCAAAGGCGTTTGTTGAATTTACATTCAGGCACATTACCGAAAACAAACCCCATGTGCTGTCTGCCATATTTACTTTCGGTCGCGAAGACCTGATTCCGGATATGTTCATGGCACTGGTAAACGATTTAAACGCACGCTTCCCAGACAAAATAGCCCCATTCAAATATTACCTTGACAGGCATATTGAGGTGGATGGCGATCACCACTCACACCTGGCGCTGCAAATGACAGCAGAACTTTGCGGTGACGATGAAAACAAATGGAAGGAAGCGGCGGCGGCATCCGCAAAAGCCTTGGAAATGCGCAATACCCTTTGGTCGGGCGTGTTGCACGAAATAACACCCTTGTAGATACGAACAATTGTGCGTATCTACAAGGGTGCTATTTCGCCCCAATCCCCGTAATTTGTACTTGTGATTTTGCGCGGTATTATAGTATTGCTGGTTTGTCTCTTTTTTGGTGGACACAAACCGGTGCGTGCCACCCTCCCTACAAAAGACACAACCCAAGAGCCCACTTTACTTGAGTATCCGGCGTTAAAACCCGGCCAAAAGGTGGTTTACCACACAGGGTTTGCCCTGGTGTATAATGAAGAACATGAACAGGCCGACTGGGTTGCTTATGAACTTACGGCAGATGAAACCCTTAAATCGTTTGAGAGGGGAGACGTGTTTATGAAAGACCCGCTCGTCAAGACGGGCACCGCCACAGACGAAGACTATCTGCATTCCGGATATGACCGCGGACACCTGGCTCCGGCAGCGGATCTGGGTTATTCTTTGTCCTCCATGGCAGAGTCTTTTTATTACAGCAACATGAGCCCACAGGTGGCGGCATTTAACCGCGGTGTATGGAAACGGCTGGAGGGACAGGTTCGGGTGTGGGCCCGAAACAACGGAGCGGTATACGTGGTTACAGGCCCGGTGCTAAAACCTGGTCTTCCCGGCATTGGAGCTAATCGTGTTTCTGTTCCGGAATATTATTACAAAGTTGTTCTGGATTACAGAATGCCTGAATACAAGGCACTGGGGTTTGTTTTGCCCAACGCCGGATCTTCTCTTCCCCTTTCGCAATTTGCGGTCACTGTTGACAGTGTGGAGCGGCTCACAGGCATTAATTTCTTTCCGGCCCTGCCCGACAAAGACGAAAACATCCTGGAGGCAAATATTTGTTTGCCTTGCTGGAAATGGAGCACCACCACGCAAACTAAAACCCAAAAACAAACCCCAAAGGCAGGCGATGCGGTTCAGTGTGGCGCAGCCACCAAATCGGGCGGACGCTGCACTCGCAGGACAAAAAGCCCCAACGGAAATTGCTGGCAACACGGAGGAGATTGATACAGGTTAATAATTTAAGAGGTGTTATTTCAATATTTAGTTTAATTAATTGTTTCCCGCTGAATTCATAAAGCTATTAAACCAATCCATGCCGGCAGCGGAGGCAGAGGCCTTGTTAAACGCCCTGAACACCCCGGCACCGGTCAGCATTCGGGTAAATACAGCTAAAACAGACAAGGTTCCCCCTCAATTGGTAAATGTGCCTTGGTGTAGTGCCGGATATTATCTGCCCGAAAGGCCTTTGTTTGCAGCTGATCCCGCCTTTCATGCAGGGCATTATTACGTACAGGAAGCATCAAGTATGGTTGTTGGCAATATCGTTTCTGCATTGCTGCAAAACATGTCCGAATCTGCGTTGGTTCTGGATTTGTGCGCCGCCCCCGGGGGAAAAAGCACCTTGCTGGCATCCCTTCTAAGGTCGGGTGATATACTTGTGGCCAACGAAATCATTGCTACCCGCACACCCATACTGCACGAAAACCTTTGCAAATGGGGCGCAGCCAACCATGTGGTAACACGAGCCGATGCCTCTTTGATTGGCAAATCAAAGGGGCTTTTTAATGTGGTGGTTGCCGACCTGCCTTGCAGCGGTGAGGGCATGTTCAGGAAAGACCCTGCTGCCATAAATGAGTGGAGCGAAAACAATGTGAAGCTTTGTGCTGAAAGGCAAAAGCGCATTATTAATGATATCTGGCCTGCAATTTCGGAAGGTGGCTACTTGGTATACAGCACCTGCACCTTCAACCGTGCTGAAAACGAAGACAATATTAACAAACTTGCAGTTAACCTCGGGGCAAACATTGTTAATCCTGATTTTGTGGGCAAGGATGCGTTTTTTAGCCTACAGGAAGGCATGTACAGGGCATTGCCACAACGATTGTTGGGAGAAGGGTTTTTCGTGGCTGTATTGCAAAAAAACGGTGATAGAGGAAGCTTGGAAAACCTACGCCGCAAGGAACAAAAAACGGCCTCGGTGAAACTGGAAGGCTTGCCCGAAGATATGCTGGCCATTGAAGTAAAAGACGCACTGTATGGAATGCGCAATGTGGAATTGTCGCGATATGTGAATTTGCTTTCGTCACTACCCGGTATCTATGCGCCCGGAACCCCCCTGGGCAGGCAATACCATGGCAAATGGAAACCCGAAGTGCCGGTGGCTTTGCTGCAGGGAATAGAAAACACAGACTGGCCTGTGCTGGAACTCAGCGATGCAGAGATTATGCAATACTTGCACCGTGAAGCCTTGCCCAATCCGCAAAGGCAGGAAGGGGTTTACAGGGTAAAGTGGAATGATGTTTCAGTGGGTTTTGTAAACGCCAACCGACATCAATGGAACAACCTGTGGCCCATGGAATGGCGCCTAAGGATGGTCGCAACAGAGCCTGTGAAGGTGTTGGAATAAGAAAGTTTTACTTCTTTCGTTTGGGTGCATTGCTGCGCTTGATCCGCTCTACATAGCGCTGTTCCTTTTCATTCAGGAAACGCCATTTTCCGCGTCCCAGTTTCAGGTGGTCAAATTCTCCAAGCAACACACGGTCCAGGTTTTTTACCTCGTAGCCAAAGTGCTCAAACATGCGGCGCACGATGCGGTTTCTTCCGCTGTGTATCTCCACACCCAAAGTGTTTTCCTCTTCTTTCTCTACAAAACCACACTGTTCAAAAGCCATAAAACCATCTTCCAGCTCTATGCCGCTCACCCAGGCCAGCATGTGGTCTTTGCTGGGTTTTCTGTCGAGGGTGGCGCGGTACACTTTTTTAATCTCAAAACTTGGATGCATGATTTTCTGGGCCAACTCGCCATCGTTGGTGAGCAGAAGCACCCCTGTGGTGTTTCTGTCCAGGCGGCCAATGGGGTAAATGCGCTCCTTGCCGGGCAAATCAATCAAATCTATCACCGTGGCACGACCATCAGGGTCAACCGTGCTGGTGATATACCCTTTGGGTTTATTCAGCAAAATATACACCGGTTTTTCGGGGGTTATGCGGCGGCCATCCACCTTCACTTCATCGCCGGGGTTTACTTTCTGTCCGAGTTCGGTAACCACTTTTCCGTTGAGCTGCACCAGGCCCTGTTCTATCATCACGTCGGCCTCGCGTCGGCTGCAGATGCCGCTGTTGGCAATGTAGCGGTTCAGGCGTACTTCCTCGCCGGTCAGTAGGTTGGCGTTCTCCAGATCCCTGCCGGTGTTTTCGTGGGTTCTGCGGCTTCCTTTATAATTTTTTTCCGCTCCTTTGCGCGTGCTTTTCACGTGCGCGGATGGTTTGTTTTTGCTGAATTTGCCGGGTTTTCTACCTGCTGGTTTATCCTCGCCAAAGGCAGGACGTTTGCCACGGATGGGCTTTTCATCGCGCTCCATGGGTTTGCGGGTTGTTCTGGCAGAGGGTCTTTCTTCACCAAAGGCCGGACGTTTGCCCCTTGCCGGTTTGTCTTCTCTGTCAAAAGGTTTGCGATCGGCTGATTTTTCTCCTCCATATACACTACGTTTGCCGTAGCTTGGTTTTTCATCCCTTTCAAAAGGTTTACGGGGACCAGAGCGTGCGGGTCTTTCGTCTCTATTAAAAGACTTACCGCCCCCGATACGGGTATTATTGCCTTCTTTCTTGTACCCACCGCCAAAGTCGTTGTCTTTTTTGAAGGGCGCGCGGGTGGTTTTTCTGTCATCGGAGCCAAAACGCTTATCGCCACCGCTTTCGCGCTTAAATGGCTTTCTGCCTTCGTTTTCGAATGGTTTTTTGTAAGCCGGTCGTGATGATTTGCGTTCTTCGGGGTTGAATCCGCCATCTTCTCTTTTGGGGCGGAAGGTTTTACCACCGCGTGGGGATGCGGGTGCATTAAAGTCGCGCGAGCCGGGCCTGCTGCTGCGGAAAGGTTTTTTTTCTTCAGATCTGAAGGGCTTATCGCCGAATGATTTTTTGGGTTTTTCTGAGGGGGCAGAAGATTTTCGGGTACGTTTTTCCCCGGGTTGCCGCTCTTGAAATTTTTTGCCGCGGCTGTTTTCGTTTTTGGGTGCCATGATGTCAAATAATTACGCCGCTTCACAGCGGGGTTTTGCAGTGCAAAGATAGGGAAATAAAATACTAAGCCGTTATTTCAGCTTTTACATCATCCAGAATCTTAGCCAGTTCCCGGTCTTTTTCTGTCACTGTATTGCCGGCATCGTGGGTGGTAAGCCGCACGGAAATACGGTTGTATACATTCTGCCATTCGGGGTGGTGGTTGAGTTGGCTGATGTGAGGAGCTGCCGATTGCATAAAGAGCATGGCTTGCTCAAAAGTGCCAAAAACAAAGGTTTTGCAGAGGGCATTGTTTTCTTCGGTCCAGTTTTCCATGGTTGCTGTGCTATTCCCGTGCAAGGTAAGCAGGCAAGCATTATCTTTGCAACCCCTGACCTCGTAGTTCAACGGATAGAATAGAAGTTTCCTAAACTTTAGATGTGAGTTCGATTCTCGCCGAGGTCACTACTCCCGCTTTCCGAAGTCTCCCGACTTCGGACACCACCCTCACCTCCACCCCTGTGGGTTCCGTGCAAATTCCAGCACCGGCTGCAGTTGCTGGGCCGGTAAAAAACCCTCATTTACGGCCACTTCGCACAAAACCCCAAAATTGCTGATGGTGTAGAAAGGTATTCCGGCGTCCTTAAAACGCTGTTCGGCATCTGCAAACCCATAGGTGAACAAGGCAAGCAACCCCACCACTTCTCCGCCGGCTTCCCTTACCGCATCAGCGGCTTGCAGACTACTTTTACCTGTGCTGATGAGGTCTTCTATCAACAGCACCTTGTCGCCCGGCTTCATGCGCCCCTCTATCTGGTTTTTTAATCCGTGCTTTTTGGGTTCCGGCCGCACGTAGCAGTAGGGCATGTTCAAAACATCGGCCGCCAGCGCCCCGTGGGCAATGCCCGCCGTGGCGATTCCTGCCAGCAATGTCGCTTCAGGAAAATGCGCTTGCGTCATTTCTGCCAGCGATTTTTTTACCAGATCCCGCACCTCCGGAAACGAAAGTACCATGCGGTTATCACAATAAATGGGCGACTTTATTCCGGATGTCCACGTGAAGGGGTGGTCAGGATTGAGTTTTACAGCGTGAATTTCCAAAAGAAATTTTGCTAACTTTGCAGCTCTTTGGTCCATGGGCCCGCAAAGCTATAAAATATACTTCAACGATGGCGCAATTGTCATTGCCGATTCTCCATCTGCTTTTAAGGGGGTGCCTAATTTATTCTATATCGATGATGATGAAATCCATAAAAGCTTCAACATCCTCACGTCCTCAGTAAGCACCGGCAAAGCCCTTAATTATGGGCTAATCAACCCCGACCCGGAACAAGCGTTTCGCGATTTTCTGGAAAATTATACCGTAATACAGGCCGCCGGAGGGTTGGTGCTAAATAAAGAAAACCAGCTGTTGACCATCAAGCGCAATGGTATGTGGGATTTGCCCAAGGGTAAAATCGAACGCCATGAAGATCAGCGGGCCGCAGCCCTGAGGGAAGTGATGGAAGAAACCGGTCTGAATATGCTCAATATTTCAGATAAAATTGGTGAAACGTATCACGCCTATTTTGAAGACGAAGTTGTGCTGCTGAAAGAAACCCACTGGTATAAAATGAATAGCAGCGGTAAAGGCAAATTGAAACCTCAGGAAGAGGAAGGAATTTCAGAGGTAAAGTGGGCAGACCTTGAGTGGTTTAAAAGCCCCGAATTCGATACCTACCACAGCGTAAAAGATATCACAGGAAAATTTCTGTTGTTCGAAGCTTCAAAAACTGAAGAATAATCTTTAGGCCCTCACCTGTGATGGCACAAATCGGGTGTAATCGCCCTGATAAACAATCAAATCTCTTACCAAGCTGCTTGAAATATAACTCACTTCAGGTGATGTTATTACGAAAACTGTTTCAATCAATGGATTAAGTTCTTTGTTGAGCTGGGCAATATGGGCTTCGTAGTCGTAGTCGCTGCCGTTGCGAAGCCCTCGCAAAATGTAGCTGGCACCAACCTCTTTGCAAAAATCGACCGTAAGACCACTGTATGAAGCCACAGAAATGCGCGGTTCTGACAAAAATATCTCACGTATCCAGGAGAGGCGTTTTTCTGTGTCGAACAGGGTTTGCTTTTTGGTGTTTTCACCTATGGCAATCACAATTTTATCAAACAGCGGCAAACTCCTTTTGATTACATCCACATGCCCGTTGGTGATGGGGTCGAAGGTGCCCGCAAATACCGCAATGCGCGTTTCCATGAAACAAAGTTAAGGGATAAAAATGCCAATTGCGGAACTTCCGTATTTCCGTATTTCCACCGGAGGGACCGGAAAAACCATGCCGGGGCGGTGTTCGAGCACAAAAATCCCGCCCGGCTTTAATCTGGGAAGGGCCAGCTCCGGGAGTTGCACCAGGTTGGGCAAATCGTAAGGAGGGTCGGCAAAAATGATATCATACGTCACCGTGTCATCGCCGAGGGTTTTAAAAACATCTCCCTTGTTTATTTGCCATTCACGCAGGTTCTTTTCTTTCGATATTAATTGTTGATATCGAATATTTTTTGTATCTTTATCTACCGACAAAACCGATGCGGCACCGCGGCTGAGAAACTCCAGCGCCATAATTCCTGACCCCGAAAACAAATCCAGCACGGTTGCACCGGTTATCTCATAGCGGTGGGTCAGGTAGTTCATCAGGGCCTCACGCACAAAATCTGTGGTGGGCCGCACATGGGCCGCAAAACCGCTTTTCAGTATCTGACCCTTTAGGGTGCCGCCGGTAATCCGCATTGCGAAAGGGTAAACAACAACAAAGAAATGTCAGCATGCGGCGGATATTGGTCCACTGGGTATGGCAATGAAAATTGAAAAGGTTTTACTTGCGGAACAAAACGCCCAAATTGTTGCAAAAGACCCGGAAGTGCTGTTGCATCAGAAAGTACAGACAACACCATGTCTGTGGAGGAAATCCCGGCCCTTTTAAAGGGTGCCAGCGTAAAATAAAGGGCCTCTGCTTCATTGCCGGCCGGAAAAGTATTCAATAGCAAGGGTTTCTGTTCAGAAAAAGCAGCCACCGTCACCTGTTGAGCATGCACATGTACCAACGCAAAATGGGGGGTGGTTTTAGCGGCTTCAAAGGCCAACCGAAAAAGGGGCAGCGCTGCAGGTATAGATTGGCCTTCACCACACATAACGACGAACCCCCCTTCCACCGGGATTTTCTGCATGGGTTCTGACAATCCCGGATAGTCAGCATCTTGAAAAACATCGGGAACCAGCGTGTATGCTGCATCAAAATTTAGGGTAACCGCCTCTTTATGGGACTTTTCGGCAGTCTCATCCGCAGCTGTGCCTGAAATAAGATGCACAACCATTTCACCGTCGGCATCAAAACCCATGACATGCTTTTTTTGACCATGCTCATACTGAAACCATTGCACGGCTGTGCCTTCGTTTTTTCTAAAATCCCAAAACCGTTGCATTAGGGCAAATTTCAGCATTCCTGCGCTTTAAAACCTATTTTTGCTTCAATAATTTCATGTAAAGATGCGTAAAACCGTATTTGCTACCTGCCTGTTAATGGCCATAAACGGACTTTCTGCCCAATTGTTGCCATGGGCAAAAGGAAACACCTATCGCAGTGCAGACAACCCGCTGTACTGGAAAAACAAAAAACCCTATGAGGGCTATTGGCAGCAGGATGTATACTATCAGATCAAGGCAGATTTGAACGATGTGGATGAAACCATCACCGGAACACTGCGGCTGGTGTATTATAATAACTCCCCCCACTCCCTTTCAGAAGCGTACTTTCACTTGTATCAGAATGCTGTGCAACCCGGCAGTCTGGTGGATGAACTTTACAACAAAAACAAAACCCCACATACATTCGGTCCTTATGAAAAAGACAAAAAAGGAACCGCGGTTTTTTCTGTGTTGGTGAATGGAGCTGCGGTAGATTTTAACATAGACTACACCGTGCTAAAAACAGTGCTGGACAAACCTTTGGCACCCGGTGACAGCTGCGTGTTTGACATCCGGTTTAAAACATACTTTGACAGAGGCAGCATTCGCCGCAGGATGAAAGTATATGACCATCACGGGTACAAGCATTTCAACGGGGTGCACTGGTATCCCCGCATTTGTGTATATGACCGAAAATTCACCTGGGAAACAGCACAACACATGGAGCATGAGTTTTATGGCGATTTTGGGGCCTACGATGTGGAACTAAACCTGCCCAATCAGTATATCAACGAAGCCACAGGCACCCTCCAAAACCCTGAAACCGTTTATCCCGGAGATTTGAGGCAGAAACTGGATATCAGCAATTTTGCCAACAAGCCCATCGGTTCTCAGCCGTCTGTAATTGTGGCACCTGATGGCACCTCAAAATCATGGCGCTACCATGCCAACAATGTACACGACTTTGCCTGGACGGCCGACCCCACCTACCGCATTGGAGAGGCCAACTGGAATGGTGTGCAGTGCATTGCCCTGGCACAGGAGAACAATGCCGCCGGCTGGCAACAGACGGCCAAGTTTACTTCGGATGTAATTGCCGTATACAGCAAAGATTTTGGAATGTATGAGTATCCGAAAATGGTGGCAGCAGACGCCGCTGATGGGATGGAATATCCCATGCTGACGCTGGATGGCGGGGTTTATCCTTCACACCAAGGACTCATTGCCCATGAGGTAGGCCACAACTGGTTTTTTGGCATGTTGGGCAACAATGAAACCTATCGCGCCAGTCTGGATGAAGGATTCACCCAATTTCTTACCTCATGGAGTATGAAGCAGCTCAGCAGCCGAAAGGGGCTGGGTGTGGATTATGGAACAGTATACGCCGGATACATGTTTGATGCATTGGACGGAGAAGATGCTGTGCTCAACACCCACAGCGATGACTTTGAGAACGCAATTGGTCACGGTGGCGGATACCGGCATGTGTATTACAAAACCGCAACCATGTTGTACAATTTACAATATGTATTGGGTGATGAGGTTTTCCTGCAAGCTATGAAGGATTATGTGAAACAATGGAAAATATGCCATCCTTATGTGGAAGATTTCCGAAACAGCATCATCATGAGTGCCAAAACCGACCTTAATGGTTTTTTTGACCAGTGGTTCGAAACGCGCAAGGTGGCTGATTATGCGCTGAAGGTAAAGAAGAAGAAAGACGTGTATTCCATAACAATAAACCGCAAAGGGGATATGGTAATGCCGGTAGATGTGACGGTTATTGGGCAAGATGCCAATAAAAACGCTTACATGCTCAGCTATACCATTCCGGTAAGCCAGTACCAAAAACCCGGCACGGTAAATTTAAAACCCTGGATTGGATGGGGCAAACTCAGGCCATCCTATCGTTTTGAAATTAAGGCGCCCGGAAAAGTGAAAGACATCTATATTGATCCGTCCCAGCGTATGGCCGACATCAACCGTATGAATAATCAGTGGCCGAGACGCTATTCTTGGGAGTTTGATAAAGAGAATGGACAGGATAACAGTTTTCTGGGCGGGTATAAAATGCAGTGGCGTCCGGATGTGTGGTACAATACCGAAGACGGAATTAAGCCGGGCTTATTGTGGAATGGACAATATGCCATGCGCAGGCACGTGGCAGAGCTGGGGGCCTGGTATGGAACCGGTTTGGGAATATACCTGCCCGGCGACGGAAATTCTCCGGAGGATAAGCTTTCTTACCTATTCAATTATTCGCATGAATTAAGGGGCAAAGGAACCATAACCCTTCACAGCCGGTATCTGGCAGGGGTGGAAATGCATAAAGCGGGCTGGTTTAAGGATGATCACAGAGGCAGTTGGTATGTTGATTGGAAATACATGCAGCGGCATCGGTTCCGTTATTTATATCCCTATGGTGATGTGAATCTGAGAGCGGCCTTTTTACCCGGCACCGGGTTTTGGAGCAGCGGGGTTAACAACACCCTCACCCTGGGCCGCAGGCAAACGTATCGCACGTTTAATGGAAATGGTAGTGTAGATATTTCACTTCGTAACAGCATACCATGGAGCGATGCGCAATATGGTGTGGCTAAAGTGGTGTGGCTGAATGAAATGAGGGGAAATAAACTGGATTTACGCACGCGAGTGTTTGCTGCAATAGCCAAAGGCAATAGGCTGCCGGCCGAGTCGGCATTGTATACCTGGGGCGCATCGCCGGAAGAGCTGCAAGACAATAAATTTACCCGTGATTTTGGCAGTATACCGCTCTCAGATATGAATATGAATCTCTCAAGCATCGGGTCGGCGCTCAGCATGGGTGGTGGGCTTAACCTTCGCGGTATGCAGGGATATCTGTTGCCCACCAAAAACGGCGATACCATACTGGCCATGTTTAGGGGCAACCGGGGGGCCTCTGTAAATGCAGAGCTGGATTTTAGCAAGCTGTTTTCATTTATGCCCAAAATCAGCATGTTGTCTGCCAATATTTATGTGTTTGGCGATGCCGGTGTAATCGGAATGCCTTTTCGCGGTGAGTCGGTCTACTCCGGATTACTGGCCGATGCAGGCGTGGGAACGCTGTGGACCATTAAAAACTGGCAAAAGCTAAGCCCCCGCAAAAAACCATGGTTTAGGGCCGCCGCCCCGCTGCAAATCAGAGCAGACTTCCCCGTGTTTGTGAACGCCGTTTCAAACGGAGATGATTACCTTAAATTTAGATGGGTATTGGGAATTAATAAACTGTTTTAAGGCGCGTTTTACTCCGGGGATAGACACAATAAGCCATCCATCAATAATTCAACAACCCTTACCTTTGCACTCGTTATGTCAGCCCTGCACATTTATAATACGTACACACGCCAAAATGAACGGTTTGAACCCCTGCACAAACACCATGTAGGAATGTATGTGTGCGGACCAACCGTGTATGGGCCGCCACACCTGGGTCACGTGCGTGGACCGGTTGTGTTTGATGTGTTGCGCCGATACCTGGAATTTCAGGGCTATAAAGTACGCCATGTGCGAAACATAACCGATGTGGGCCATCTTGTGGGTGATGGTGATGAAGGGGAGGATAAACTCTCAAAACAGGCGCGCCTGGAGCAGGTAGAGCCGATGGAGGTTGCCCAGACGTATACTGTCGCGTACAATGAAATGAGCCGGCAGATGAATGTGCTGCCACCGGGAATTGAACCCCGTGCCAGCGGCCACATCATCGAGCAGATAGAAATGATTCAGTCCATTGTGGACGCGGGGTTAGCGTATGAGTCCAATGGCAGCGTATATTTTGATGTGTTGGCCTATGCCCAAAACCACGAGTATGGAAAGTTGAGCGGCCGCATTCTGGAAGATCTCATGGCCGGTGCAGGCAATGAATCGCGTGAGCTGGAAGGACAGGACGAGAAACGGAACCCCAATGATTTTGCCTTATGGAAAAAAGCCATGCCCGAACACATTATGCAGTGGGCCAGTCCGTGGGGTAAAGGATATCCCGGATGGCACATTGAGTGCTCTGCCATGAGCCGTAAATACCTGGGCGATGTTTTTGATATCCACGGAGGCGGAATGGATTTGCTGTTTCCGCACCACGAGAGTGAAATCGCCCAGAGCTCGGCGTGCACAGGGCACAACCCCGCACGATATTGGGTGCATCACAACATGATTACCATCAACGGCCAGAAAATGGCCAAAAGTCTGAACAACGGTATTCGGGTAGATGAGTTGTTTTCCGGTAATCACCCACTGCTGGAAAGGTCTTACAGCCCTATGACCCTGCGGTTTTTTATACTGCAGGCGCATTACCGGGGCACCCTGGATTTTAGCAACGAGGCCCTGCAGGCCTCCGAGAAGGGCTTGCAGCGACTCACCAATGCGGCCGAACAGGCATCAAAACTCCCAATATCGGAAAACACAGAATACACTGTTTCCGATATTGTTGAATCCTGCCAGCGCAGCATGAATGACGATATCAACACACCCCAGGTGATAGCGCATTTGTTTGAGGCCGCCCGTGTGTGCAATTCTGCCGCCGATGGCAAACTCAAATTAGACAGGGCTAATGTGGATGCGCTAAACAATCTATTTAACACCTGGCTGTACGGTATTCTCGGTATTCAGGCAGAAGAAAAGCACCATGGCGCTGCCCTGGACGGCGTTATGGAAATGTTGCTGACCATGAGGGCAGAAGCCAAGGCCGCAAAAAACTATGGGTTGAGTGATGAAATCCGCAACAAACTAACTGCGCTGGGTTTCAATATCAAAGATGGCAAGGACGGAAGTTCCTGGAATTTGTAAATCGAAATGAAACTAAGCATAGATCTGCAATGCGCTTCACCCCCCGAATGGGCGGACGCGGTTATGGCGGATTTTGATACGTTTTTGCAAGACCATGCCGATTGCGAGCGCAAAGCCAACGGCATGATGATGAGCATGGTGGCCAAATACCCGGATCGGGTAGAAATTATACCCCTGCTGATAGAAACGGCACTGGAAGAATTAGAGCATTTCCGCGATGTATATGAATTGATGCAAAACCGCGGACTGAAGCTGGAAAACCCCTTCGAAGAAGACCCTTACATCAAAGGGTTGATGGCGTTTGTGCGGTCGGGCAGGGATGAACGCTTTCTCGACAGGCTCTTGTTGGCTTCGCTTTTCGAAACCCGAGGAGCCGAAAGATTCAAACTCATCTGGGAAAGATTACCCGAAGGCGATCCTAAAAAATTCTACCACCGTTTGTGGGCCTGTGAAGCCAAACATGCGCATATTTTTGTGAAAATGGCCCTCAATTATTTTGATGAAGATACCGTTTATGAAAGACTGCTGGCATTTGCCGCAGAGGAGGCCCGCATCGTTAAAAACATGCCCATAAGGGCAGCGCTCCACTAAACCACCAACCATGCCCGGCCATTTTTCATTTTTCACCCAAAACATTCAAGAGAATGAGGCGGTTTTTGATGAAAACGAAACCCGACATGCCATTCAGGCGCTTCGATATAAGGTAGGGGATAATATTTACTTCACGGACGGGCGGGGAAATCGCTATCTGGGCAACATCAAACACATAGAAAAACAACGATTCACAGCAAGCATCAGCGAAAAGATTCAAGTGCAAGGCCTTCCGGAACTCACCATTGCGGTTGGGATTATCAAACACGCAGACCGAATGGAGTGGCTGGTGGAAAAATGCACCGAGCTGGGGGTGAAACGGCTTGTATTCATACAAACCGACAACACAGAGAAACAGCGCCATAATGAAGAGCGGATGAGAAAAGTGGCCATTGCAGCGTTAAAACAAAGTCAGGGCTCACGCTTGCCACTAATGGAAACACTACCTTTTGCCACCATGCTTGGAGAATCTCATGAGAGCCGCCTTATTTGTCATTGCCGAAATGAAATAACCGTTGCCACTGCCGGTAAAGAAACCTTAGCAGGAGATTGCCTTGTGCTTATTGGTCCTGAAGGAGATTTTACATCCAAGGAGGTTCAAATGGCAGCAACAGCGGGCTTTTCCGCCTATCCGCTGGGAACGCTGATTTTGCGTACCGAAACCGCCTGTATGACCATAGCCGGCAGTTATTTGCTGGGAATGAATCATAAACCGAATAAATAAGGGATAACTTCCGCATTTTGCGACCTAATTTCGCAGCATGAACATCCTTTTGCTGGGTTCGGGTGGCCGCGAACATGCTTTTGCCTGGAAGCTATCGCAGTCCGGAAACCCCGGTAAACTTTACATAGCGCCCGGAAACGCAGGTACCGCGCTATGCGGCGAAAATGTGCAACTGAATCCGCTTGATTTTGAAACGGTACTCGAATTTTGTCGCGATAAAAACATTGCACTCATCCTTCCCGGTAACGAAGATCCACTGGTGGCGGGTATTGTGGATTTTATGACCCCCCACGGAATAGCGGTTGCAGGGCCGGATCAGTACGCAGCCACCCTGGAGGGCAGTAAGGATTTTGCGAAAGCGTTTATGATGCGCCACAACATCCCTACTGCGTCCTACCTCAGCGTTTCCTCTCAAAACCTGCAAGAGGGCAAAGCGTTTTTGGCAACACTTTCACCGCCGTATGTGCTGAAAGCCGATGGCCTGGCCGCCGGAAAAGGCGTTATCATTACCGAAGACAGAGCCGAGGCGGAATCAGTTCTGGACGACATGATTCTGAATGCTCGCTTTGGCAGCGCCGGAAACACCGTCGTTATTGAAGAGTTTTTGCATGGCATAGAAATAAGCTGTTTTGCGGTGAGTGATGGTGAAACCTGGCGTATGCTGGGCAGCGCCAAAGATTACAAGCGCATCGGAGAAGGTGATACCGGTCCCAATACAGGCGGTATGGGTGCTATAAGCCCGGTTCCTTTTGCCAACGAAGCGTTTATGCAAAAAGTAACAGACCGCATAGCCATTCCTACATTTGATGGGCTAAAAAAAGAGGGCCACCCATTCAGAGGGTTTCTGTTTATGGGTTTGATGAACTGCAATGGCGAACCCAAAGTCATAGAATACAACGTGCGAATGGGTGACCCGGAAACGGAAGCCATTTTTCCACGGCTACGCGTCAACATGAAAGACCTGGCTATGGCAATTGCGCACGGCGGGCTGGATAAACTCCCGTTTGAAATGGATGCAAGAACGGCAGCCACCGTGTTTTTGGTGTCGGCGGGCTACCCCGGCGAAATTGAAAAAGGGAAACCCATGCATATTCCGGCACCCGGAGCACAAACCCTGTTTTTTCACGCCGGAACGCGGCAAGCCGATGATGGTGTAGTCACCAACGGCGGGCGTGTGCTTGCCATAACCTCGCTGGCTGAAAATATTGGCATGGCCGCAGAAATTTCCCTGCATGCAGCCGAAACCGTGCAATACGAAGGCAAGTTTTATCGAAAAGACATTGGCAAAGATTTACAGGCATTGCAACCATGAACAAAACAACAACACCATATTCTATGAGAGATAATCAAATCAGGGCCCGGAGCACCTGGCGCCTGCTCATCAATTATTTTTTGCGGGGATTGCTGGTTTTATTGCCCATAGTACTCACCATACTTATCATTGTGTGGCTGGTAAATACCATAACCGGTGTGTTGCATTTGCGCGAAATCAGCGGTAAGGAATTTTTCTTCTATACACTGCTGGTGGTGTCCATTATTCTGGCGGTGGGTTTTATAACCCGTGGTGTGGTAGCACGCCAAATCCTCGATTTCTTTGAAGGGATTATTGAGAAGGCCCCGGGCCTGAGTTTTATTTTCGGTACCACCAAAGACATGACCGAGGCCTTTGTGGGTGATAAAAAGAAATTCACCAAGCCCGTATTGGTTAACGTGGGTGAAGGGGTGTATCGAATGGGTTTTATTACCCAGGAAGATATGAAAATTATCGAAATGCCGGGCCATAGTGCGGTTTATTTGCCCTACAGTTATGGGTTAAGCGGAGAAATGCTGATTGTGGAAACAGGCAAAGTAAAACCCATTGATGTCGAGAGCAGCCATTGGACCAAATACATCATCAGCGGCGGTGTAGCAGAGCTGAATGAAATGGAATGACCGGTGTTTGACCGAAAAATAAAACACTGGGGATAATTTTCACACCGATTTAATCGTTTAACCATAAATATTGCTTTTTTTCGCACCAACCAAACCATGCAACTGCTCATAACGCTTCTTCAAACCGATACTGCCCAGGCAGTAGCCAAAGCCGCCCAAAATGCCGAGCATATTTCCGCGCCCATACTGGAAATTATGGTCAAAGGCGGTGTTACCATGATATTTCTGGCCATCGCTTTGCTGGCCACCATCTTTTTCCTCATTGAACGCTACATGTACATTGGCGGACGCGCTAAAATGGATTTTAACCTGATGAATGTGGTCCGCGACAACCTGAAGGAAAATCGCCCCGACAGTGCGCTGGCCTATTGTGCCAACTCACCCACGGCTCAAGCCCAGGTTATTGCCACCGGACTTCGCTTTTTGGGTAGCAACATGCGCGAGATTGAAAGCGCCATGGAAACCCGCGCCAATGTAGAACTCAGCGCCATGGAAAGCAACCTGAATATGCTCAGTCTCATTAGCCGACTGGCTCCCATGATTGGTTTTGTGGGAACAATCTGGGGTGTAATCAACATATTCTATGCCATCAGCGTAGACAACAACCTTAGTATTGGCGCTATTTCAGGAGGATTATACGTAAAAATGGTTACCAGTTTTGCAGGCCTGTTGGTGGGAATTATTGCCTTCTTTGGCTATCAAATGTATATCCGCAAGATAGACCGCTTTGCAGAGCGCCTTCAGGAGCAAAACCTGGCGTTTCTGGAATTGCTGAACAAATCCAATTTCTAATTAACAGCAGCCGCACAATATGAAAATAGGAAGGCG
>Ga0315899_10000394_pt1 | contig 53251 bp, 83 predicted proteins | sample LakEriMetagenome_2_FD_203518 | JGI IMG/M metagenome (GOLD analysis project Ga0315899, IMG submission 203518) | Freshwater fungal communities from buoy surface, Lake Erie, Ohio, United States - Buoy 4 MA112 | ecosystem: Environmental > Aquatic > Freshwater > Lake | place: USA: Lake Erie, Ohio... | reverse complement strand
AAGTGGTACCTCTGGTACGTCTGGAAGTTCAGGTTCATCAGGATCTTCCGGTTCTTCAGGTACAAGAGGTACATCTGGTACAAGTGGAACATCTGGATCTTCAGGATCATCTGGTTCCTCAGGTTCAAGTGGTAGTTCGGGTTCTTCTGGTACAAGTGGATCATCAGGTAGTTCAGGAACTTCTGGATCATCAGGTTCAAGCGGAACATCTGGTTCTTCAGGTTCTTCAGGATCATCTGGTTCATCTGGAACAAGAGGTACATCAGGAACCTCAGGCACAAGTGGAAGTTCCGGTTCATCAGGAAGTAGCGGTACATCAGGATCGTCAGGTTCTTCTGGTACAAGTGGAAGTTCTGGATCTTCAGGTACATCAGGAAGTTCAGGAAGTAGTGGTACATCAGGATCATCAGGTTCAAGTGGATCGAGTGGATCGAGTGGATCCTCAGGATCTTCAGGAACATCTGGATCTTCGGGATCATCTGGTACTTCAGGGTCTAACGGTTCTTCGGGTTCAAGTGGATCTTCAGGTACAAGTGGTAGTAGTGGATCATCTGGATCTAATGGTTCTTCAGGAACATCGGGTTCTTCAGGAACATCGGGTTCATCAGGATCTTCCGGTTCTTCAGGTACAAGAGGTACATCTGGTACAAGTGGAACATCTGGATCTTCAGGATCATCTGGTTCCTCAGGTTCAAGTGGGTCATCAGGTACATCAGGATCGAGCGGAAGTTCAGGTTCAAGTGGTTCTTCTGGCTCTTCAGGTACTGTCACCATGGCGGGTACAACTGACAATGGTATCCTTACTTTAAATGGATCATCACCAAATGCAACCGTTGAGGCAAATCTCAGGTTTGATGGTACAACATTATCAGTAACAGGTAGTCAGACAATTAGTAATAACTTAACAGTCTTAGGTAATCTAACTGCACAACAATATATTGTAAGTTCTTCGGTTACGAATATGACTGTACAATTTGCAAGTGGTTCTACAGCATTCGGTAATGACCAAGTTGATATTCACCAGTTTACGGGATCACTTAGAGTTACAGGATCAATGGTGATACCGACAGCAGCATCTACAGGTGCCGCATTAGGTAGTATTGCTGGTCAATTATTTTACAATACAACAGATACAAACATATATAGATATAACGGAACTACTTGGTTGAGTGCAGCGGGTACTTCAGGTAGTTCAGGTTCATCAGGAAGTTCGGGTTCATCAGGTTCTTCTGGTACATCAGGTTCTTCTGGTAGTTCAGGATCAAGCGGATCTTCAGGTTCATCGGGTTCTTCTGGTTCTTCAGGAACTTCCGGTTCTTCAGGATCAAGCGGATCTTCAGGTTCATCTGGCTCATCGGGTTCAAGTGGATCTAATGGTTCTTCAGGAACAAGTGGATCATCAGGATCTTCCGGTACCTCTGGTTCATCGGGTTCAAGTGGATCTTCAGGTTCAAGTGGTAGTAGTGGTTCCTCAGGATCTTCAGGTTCTTCAGGTTCTTCAGGAACAAGAGGTACATCAGGAACTTCAGGATCATCAGGATCATCAGGATCATCAGGATCATCTGGCTCCTCAGGATCATCAGGATCATCTGGTTCAAGTGGTAGTAACGGATCATCAGGATCATCAGGTTCAAGTGGATCTTCGGGTGCAGCAACCATTAACAGTAACACGGACAATTATGTAATAACTGCAACAGGAACCGCTGGTTTAATTCAGGGTGAGTCTAACTTAAGATTTAACGGAAGTATTCTTAGTGTAACGGGTTCACAAGAAATTTACAAGTCAGGATCATTGGTATTCGATGTACAAGGTTCTGTTGGTCAATTGTTCTCGATTACAGATAGTTTGGTTGGTGATATATTCTCGGTAGCCGATATTTCAGGTATCCCAATCTTAAACGTTAATGCGAGTGGTAGTGTCACAATAGATGGTACATTGACTGTAAGTGGTACAACAACGTATTTAACAGGGGCACTTGGTTTTTGTACGAGCACACCAACCACGGTAGGTTTAATTAGGGCGACTAATGATGTAATAGCATACTACAGTTCCGATATTAATTTAAAGACAAATGTTGTTCCAATATCGGGATCTCTTGACATATTAAAACAAATAAACGGATATAGATTCGATTGGATTCCAATGGAAGGTATTCACGAAAATGAGGGTACTGATATAGGTGTGATAGCACAAGAATTGGAAAAAGTGTTACCTGAAGTAGTTACAACAAGAGATAATGGATACAAGGCTGTAAAATATGAAAAAATTGTTGCATTATTGATTGAGAGTAACAAGGAGTTGTTGAAACGAATTGAAATACTCGAATCAAAAATCAAATAATGGCATTTTTTCAAGGGTCAAACATTGTAACAAAAGATTTACAGATTGCAATTGATTTTGCAAGTTCGAGATGTTATTCGGGAACAGGTACACAATTTAATAATTTAATAAGACCAAGGAATAGTGTCGGATATTTGAAAAATACCGCGACTTATTCTACAACAAATAGAGGTATAATAACCACGGGCGGTTATAATAGTGGTGCAGTATATAATGTAGGTGATCGAATTGATATCAATACAACTGCTGGCGGTATAGATAGATTTAGTGGAACACACAACTTTTCAATATTTTTTTGGGTTAATCAAATTAGTTCCTCAGGAAGAATAATGAGTACAGGAAGTGCCGGAACAGGTACAGGGGACAGTGATCAATGTATATGGCAAATGTGGTGTGACACGGGGCAATTCTATTGGTGGAATAGTAGTGGAGGTGGAGCTAATAATATATCCGCATCAGGTACATGGCATACACCAGGTAATTGGGAATACATTGGTTTCACTTACTCATATGATGAAAGTGCAAATAATATTGTTAGGTGTTATACAAATGGAAATTTACAATTTTCAGGTGTAACGGCAACATCAAGTCATAGTTATATTGATAGAAGTGGTGAATCTTCATTACAATGGACATTAGGTGGTGGATACTCGAGTAGTTGTTATAATACAAATTCTTCTTGTAAATTTGGATCTTTTCATTTATACAACAGAACATTGTCTGCAACTGAAATAACACAAAACTATAACGCAACTAAAAAAAGATTTGGATTATGATTGTTAAAATAAAATATAAAAATCCTGACAATTTGGATGAATTCATTGTTGAGGAATTAAATGATGAAGTTGTAAACATACCAAATTATTGTGAAACATTACATAAAAATAAGTTGTGTAAGGACACAGAATGTGATGGGTCTAATTGTATAATTTGGATGGAGGTTAATGGAGAATTTATTATAACAGGAGTGTTCGATTAAAACGTATAGATATGTCATTTTATAGAGGTTTATCGATAGTAAGAGAAAATTTAGTTTATTGTATTGATCCTGGATCGTACAGATCCTATATTGGATCAGGTTCAAATATGACTGATCTATCGAGTAATAAATTGAATACAACTTCAGGAACATTTGTTGCAAATGGAAATAAAGGGTATTATTTAAAAAGTGATGGTGGCACAATATCGACAGCATCAACGACTGTTTTAGACACCGATAATCATACAATTTGTATGCTGTTTAGAATGGCATCTAACGGTACATATACAGATGGTACAACAGGTAGCTGGAATAAAATATTCGGATACGAACCATCGGGTACCGATAGATCACCTGGTATATGGAGATATCCAAGTAATAGAAGAATACATTGGACATATAATCCAGGTAACACTTCAACAAATTTTGGTCCAACGGGACTTGATACGGATTTTAATTTAAATACAGACTACTATGTTGTAATGATTAAAAATGGTGCTAATACATCATTTTGGTCTAATGGTACAAAGTATTCTGGAATTTCAAATTGTGCAAATCCAAAAACATCTGGTAGCTCCCCAATTTATTTAATGCCGGGTTATACAACAGATTTATTTCAATTAAAGGCATTACAAATATATAATAAAGCATTAACTGATACTGAGGCTACTCAGAATTGGAATACAATGAAAAACAGATTAGGATAATATGGAAGATACGGCAAAATATGGTGAATGTTCAGTGTGTGGAAAATACGAACCACTCGATCAAGAAAATAAATGTTCTGTTTGTGGTGTAGAAAACCAAAACTAAAATTATTTATTATGAAATGGGAGCACAATCAGGACCAAAGATTTCAACGGGAGGATTAGTATTTTCGATAGACGCATCGAGTCCAAGAGGGTTATCGGGCACCGGTAATCAAGTATATAACAACGCCCCACAATTAGTAAAAAATTTAATAGAAAAAAGTAATTCAATTACAGGATATAATGGTGTTTATTTAAATGGACCAACATATTATACGGCATTTGCAATAGATTACCCTGAAGGTAGTTATGGTGGATCCGCAGCAAATAGACATGGTTTAACACAAGGTTTTAATGTTGTTTCAGGAAGTAAAGTATATGATTCATCAAGAGCTTTACATTTATGGGTTTGGGATAACACATCAAGTTCATGGGTACCCGATTCATTTTTTACAGGTGCAAGATTAGCGGGACATTGTTATGATAACTATAGTGGTGCAGAAACAGGATATTCAAACGAATTGACAAAGTTTGCAACAGACTATAATAAAATAAAGTTAACATTTCCTAACGCGACGTATATAGTTACAGGTTCTCATAGAGCAGATCGATATAATTCAACAGTAAGAGAAATATTACAAGATTTAGGAATGCCGACAGGGTATATCGATTCGGATTATATTGGTGCACCTGAGTGGATTTTAGTTGGTAAACCTGGTTTAGGGGTTGGTAACAATTATGGTTGGGCGTATGAAAACTATTCAACAAACCCATCACAAGTTGCTCATCTTGTTTTCGGGTTACCGGTTTTTGGTAATGAAAAAAATTATTTTGTATTTGATGGTACAGATGATTATATCGCAACAACTTCAATTGGAACTAAAGTAACGACAAATTGGACAGTATCAATATGGTTCTATCCAACATCAGTTTCAAACTATCAAAATCCAATAGATTGTAACTATTCATATAACGGAACGACAGGTAACATCGGTCCAAGATTAGAAATGACAAGTACTGGAAATATTGGTTGGTTATGGTCAGGTGATGCAAGTTCAAATTCAAATTATTATTATTCATCTGCCCTAAGTAGTGGTTTAGCGGCAAATACATGGCATCATGCGGTTTTAAGTAGAACAGCAAGTAACACAGTTTTAAATTATTTAGATGGTGAATTAAAAACGACAACCGTAAGTACACAAGGGTCACCAAGTGGCACGTTTGTAAATACGTTTTCAAATGTGTCAATTGGAAAAGGATTTCACCTTGGCGGATCGGAAAGAGTATTTGCCGGAAGAGTTGGAATGGTACAAATTTATAATAGAGATTTATCTGGTGTAGAAATATTAGATATATATAATGGAACTAAAAGAAGATTCGTATAATGTATACAGGACCTAACATATCAAAAAGTGGAATGATATTCGGAGTTGACATGGGAGTCAATAGATATACCAATGGGAAATCGGGAACCAATATTACAAATGGTATTAACTTAAGATGGTCAGGATCTAATAATGGTTATTTCCAAAATGGAAAATTATTTGAATCATCAGGTTATACGGAAACAGTTAATATACCAACAATAGGAATTAGAGAAGTTAAATGTATGAACATTTATAATGTTTATAGTGGTTATGGAACTGATGGAAATTATAATTGTTGTCCCTCTTTTTTTAGTTATGGTGATAGTTTATCCGTATCACCAAGCACCACATATTCATATCAAATAATATACAAATGTGAAACAGGTTACACACATCCGAACTATATGTATCATTATGAATATAATGGTGGTACATATGTAACAGAGTATGGTGTTCATGATGATGCTAAAAGAGTTCATTTGGGAGATGGTTGGTATCATGCGTGGAATACATTTACAACTAACGCGAGTTGTAATTTAATTAATACAGGACTTTGGTATTATCAATATAATGTAAAAGATAAAGTGTCTGTTGCAGCAATTAGTATAGTACAAGGATCTGAAATATTTCCACCACAACAATTGATTCCGTCTAATACAACAAGATCGGCAACTAATGTTTTAATTGATCAAAAAAGAGCGGCAACAATTAATGTAACAAATGCGTCATTCAATTCAAGTGGACAGGTTGTTTTTGATGGAACTAATGATTCTGTTAGTATATCACCTGTACCATTAAGTTCAGGTCAAGCAACATATTCAATTGAAGCAGTTTGGAAAACGACCACAACTAAAACACAAGTAATATGGGAACAAAATAGTTCGGCAGTTACTCAACACCAAAGAGCTTGTATGATTTTATTATCATCAGGTGTTGGTGGTTTTAATGGTCAAAGTAATGATTTTCATAGTTCAGTACCATACTCAACAAACACATGGTATCATTGGGTTATAACAGTTGATAAAAATGCAGGAACTAATCCAATAAAGATATATGTAAATGGTTCTTTATATACACAAGGAAACAGTAGTGCAAGTGCAAGTAATTTAAACGTTGGAACACATGGATCCGCTATAGGATATAAACTAAATGCAAATGATGAATATTTTGCTGGAGAAATTCCTATTGTTAGAGTTTACAACAGAATACTTCAACCAGATGAAATAAGTTTGAATTTTGCCGGATATAAAAGAAGATATAATATATAATAATATGTCAGTATACGGAGGATCGAAAATATCAAAATTGGATTTAGTATTTAGTGTAGATGCCGGATCATACCGTTCTTATATTGGTACAGGAACAGCATGGAACGATTTAAGTGGTAATAAATACAATGGAACCTTAACAAATGGACCAACATTTAGTGCAAATAATGGTGGATATTTTTCATTTGATGGTACAAATGATTATGTCGACACAACATATCCAGCTACTGACATAAGTTTCCCAACATTTGAAGCGTGGGTATATAGAACAAGAAATGATGGTGCATATAAATCAATAGTGCAAATTAATAATAACTCTGATGATGCGTTGTACGCTTATCCCGGAAATAACTTAGGATTTTGGCCGTGTAGCTCATCTTCACTTACTGTTCCATTAAACGAATGGGCATACGTTGCGGCTTCTTTTGATGGTACAAATATAACTTATTGTGTCAACGGAACAATGGAAGTTGTTTCTAATAGTAGTTGTAGTCACATTACTGATTTTGATTATATAAGACTTGCGGCAATCAATGGAACTGATAGTGAAATATGGGGGGGAAGGATTGCCTCAGCAAGAGTTTATAAAAGATCTTTAAGTCAAACTGAAATGACACAAAACTATAATTCACAAAAAAGAAGATTTATATGAAAGTTGGTCTTAATATAGTACAATCAGGTCTTGTATTTGGAATAGATGTTGGAAATCACAGATATTATCCTGGTGAACCAACAACCAATCTTTTACCAAATGCTTCGACAAACGCAATCCCTAAACTTGGAAATGGGTGGGGGACATACAATACAAATCAATATGGTAGTGGAACATATTTTTCTATCGGTACTGTCAGTAGTGTATCAAGTAATATTGTAACAATGTCTTTAGCTCATTCATTAAGAACATATGATGTTATGCAACCACAGACAACTGGAGGTGGAGTAACGGCAGGAACAAACTATTTTATAAAAAGAGTTAGTAGTACTCAATTCTCTTTACATGAGTACAATAGTAGTCAAGATGGGTCACAAGGTTATATAAATAGTACAACCGGAATGCATAAAGTACATGACAGTATTGCAAATGACACAAGAATTTCAATAAACTCAACTAATTTTCCAACGATGTGGTGGGGATATCCACACTTACCAAATTCAGGATTGGTAAAAGAAATTATTACAAATGGTTTCACTAATCCATTAACAGGAGAAGTTACAGATTGTATAAGACAACACATAACAAGAGATAGTGGTGCGGATCACATGGCGTATGGAGTAGATGCAAGTTTTACATCAAACTCACCTATATATTGTTCATTTTGGGCAAGATCCGTTAATGCTGCGGCAGTTGGTAAAAGTATAAATTATTATCATTATACCTACGGGGTACAGTCTGCAACTGCATATGCGGTTGGTTGTACGTTAGGTCCAGTTGGAGAATGGCAAAGATTTGGATACACTTTTACATCACCCAACAACACAGCGATTTCATACTGGTTTAATCCCGATGGACCATACAAATATGATATTGCAAATATCCAAATAGAACAAAAAGATCACCCGACTAAATTTACAACAGGAAGTAGGTCATCAACAGAATGTCTATTAGACATTGCCAAAGCATCAACAGTGAATGTATCGAACGCATCATTTAGTTCAAATAATTTTTTAACTTTTGATGGTACGGATGACAGAGTATCAATTGCAAATAATTCGTCAATTAATATTGCAGGTGATATAACAATAGAATTGGTTTTAAAAAGAACCTCAGGACAAAACGGTGTTCCAATTCATAAAGAAGTACAATATACAATTAGAATTTACGATGATAATACTATTACATATGCCGACAGTAGTTTGTGGTCATATGCAACTTTCGGAGCACATGGAAATGCGGTAACACCTGGTGTATACCATCACATAATTGTAACAAAATCTGGCTCAACAGTAACAATATATGTTGATAACAGTGTTGTTATTTCAAAATCCTTCGGAAGTGCGATAACACAAACCAATAATACATTATATATAGGATCTTACGACGGAAGTTCTAATTATTTCAAAGGTGATATACCCGTTGCAAGAATATATAACAGAGCTTTATCTTCTAATGAAGTTGCACAAAACTTTAATTCTTATAAAAAAAGGTTTAATATTTAATAATATAAAATAAAAATTTAAAATTATGTTTGAAAATAGAAGGTGGTTAATTATACCAACAAGTTTAACAGGATCAATAAATTTCAGTGAGGTCCTTGAATCGGGTCCAGATTCTTTACGAACATCAAATGATGGTTCTTTGACCTTTGTAAAATATGACACATACTATAGACAGTCTGATGAAGAAAAGACGTTTTTAAACCCTGAAACGGGGTTAATTGAAACAGTAACATTACCTGAAGGTTTATATGGAAGACCATCATTTTACTCCGATAATTACCAAGAATGTAACCATGAAACGATACTTGAAATTTTAAATGGTCCTGATTGGAGTAAAGAAGCAGATTACGGCCAACAAATTGGAAATTAAGGTATTTATAAAGAGTATTTATAGTAAATAGAAAATAGTATGCCAGGTACTCTCCCCAACACGGGACAAGAAATTAGTTTAGGAAGAATCGGATATGCTTTAGGTATAAATCCAAATGCGACGACTCAAACGAGATTGAATGCTGACGTTGGCGTTGGTAGAAATAGATCATTATCTGGTGTGGCAAGTATCGCTTCGGGATCCCAATCCGCTGAAAGTACGGATTTTGGTGGTTTACAAACTCCAAACACATATTAATTTATTTTTTTAATTTTTTTTGTTATATTTTTTATATGTTTCTCACATATAAAAATTTTTCGTCTAAATATGAATTGTTCTATATAAAATGGAACGGAATTGAGTTTGATAAGGAAAAACTAATAAAGTTTGTAAAAAGAATTAATTTACTCAAAATTACCTCCATTTTTATAAAATCTCATCGAGAAGAACTTAAAATTCTCCAAGAAATCTATTATTCATATAATGAACATAAATTAAGAGGTTTATTACAAAATGATTCACAAATTTCAAGATTATCACTAATTGAAAAATGGTCAAGAATTGGTGCTGTTGATATACTTTTGACCGGAGTTTTTTCAAGAAATACCTATACAGTTTTAATAAATTTACCCAATAAAGATTATCAACTTGCAATGAAGAGAGTTGAGGAATTAGTTAAATTAGGTAAAGAAATGTCATATCAAACAGAAAACATAACCGATAACATACCAGGAACATGATAAAATCAAATTTCAATAGAAGTGTTTGGGATTCGAAACAAACAAAATTATCAATATTAGTACCAACAAGAGAAATGATGCATTCACAATTTTCTTATTGTTTGGCACAACTATTAAGAACAACAAGTGAAGTTAATTTAGACACTTATCTTTTTTTTGACTCAAGTACAATTTTACTGAATCAGAGAGAAAAATTAATTGAAAAGGCAAAAGAAGTGAGATCTGATTATGTTTTGTGGTTGGATAGTGATATGATGTTTCCATCAACGACCGCCATTCGTCTATTAGAACACGATAAGGACATTATTGCATGTAATTACATGAAAAGGACTAAACCACTTAAAACGGTTGCATATACCGATTTAAATGATTGGGATAGTTGGTTAAAAATGCAACCACAGGATGATTTAGTAAAAGTACAAGGTGTTGGTATGGGTTGTATGTTAATGAAAACGAAAGTATTTGAATCATTATCTAAACCTTATTTTGAATTTAGATATGATAATGAAACAAAAGATTGGCACGGAGAAGATTTCTTATTACAAAAAAAATTAAGAGATAATGGATATGAAATTTATATCGATACTTTATTGAGTATGGAAATAAAACATGTTGGTTTATATGCGTATTAAACTTTATTTCTAATTTCAATCATCATATTACCGAACTCATATTGACCAGGTTCATAATGTGGTAATGATAGTCTTAATCTATATAATTGAATTATATCTTGATCAGTAAAAGGTGATTTTTCATAAATCATAACGTCTACATTATCAGTCAGTATAAATTTTGATCTTAGATCATACCTTGTATTTTTCTGTTCGTTTTCTATATAATCATTAGGGATTTCACCAAGATCAATTTTATCGAATAGAGGTTCAACATCAAATAATCTTTCTCTATTTCTACTCGTTAATCCTAAATTAAATGTTTTAAATTCAAACTTCTCATCTTCCCAATATCGAATCTCATTAAAAACCGATATTGGTACTCCCCACTTTCTAATAAAATTTCTATTTGAAGACAATTCAATTTTTAATCTGTCATTTTTATAATCATCACTAAACCTTGAGGTCTGCGAAACAAAATGATAAGTAATTGCCGATTCTGTTGTTTTTAATTTATATCCTTTTAGTTTCGCACGAATAAGAAAATCATCATCTTCACAAAATGCGGGAACAAAACTAAACCCATCGAAAAATCCAACATCTTCAAACATTTTTTTGTAACCACTCATAAAGAAAACTGCACCATCATATAATGTTTTATTGTTTTTATTATACTCGACATAATGATCAAACTGTTCATATTTGAAATCATAAAAGGAACTACCAAGATCTTTAATTACTTTACCCGGTCTTTTATGTCCAGCAAAGATCGGTGGTTCAATTGTTGTATATGATAAAAGTGTGTTCTCATCTAAAAGTTCTTCTATATTCTCTAAGAAGTATCTACCAATTACCATGTCATTATGAATTAAAACCAATTTTTCTGTGTCAACAAGTTTAATGCCGACATTGTATGTTTCAGAAAATGTTAATCTATCGTCATCATGAAATATTGTCAAATAATCATCAACATCAGACATTTCCTCTAACCATTCTTTAGTTCCATCTGTAGATCCACCACTACTAATTACTAATGGTGCATTAGGATAAATCTCCCTTAATCTTTGATAACAACTTTTCGTTAGATCTAATTTATTTAAAACTGCTAATACAAATGTTATATTCATCTTAATGAATTGTATGTTGATAAAATTTTATTTATGTATTTGTGACTATTTGATTTTTTAAAACATTCGGACGCAAAATATCCATCCGCTTCATATTTTGTTATATCAAATCTTGTGTTGTCAATAATATTTTTTTTGATGATGAAATTATGACTATCAATATTGTATACACTTATCACATTACCTTTTAATCTAATTCGATGATCTTTTGTTTCTTGCATAAATGAGATAAAATCCTCAGTTGAATCTTTTATATTTTCCCATAAATCATTATGAATTATGGTATCGTCATCATTGAAATATATGTATCCGGTTTCAATCATATCTAACGCAAAATTTCTTTGTGAGTGACCTGCAACACTTTTTACATTCCTGTGTAGATAAACTTCACAGTTATCGGGAATTAAATCACTATCAGGTAAAGTATCACCATCATATATTATAACCCATCTATAATTTTCTTTAGGTATGTTTATACTTTTAGAAATCGTTATTAGATTTTGTGGTCGACTACATGGTGTGATAATATTTAAAAACATCTTTATAATTTTTTTATCCAACTCGTATCTTTAAATGTTAAGTCGGGACTTCCTAATGTTTCATCAACGGCATCAATTACACCTTTCCATTTTTTGTGATAATCATGACCACCAATAAAACCATTAGAATTTATTAATTGTATATAGTTTTTTATGTCTATTTTTACTTGATCATATGTATGTAAACCATCTATATAAACAAAATCAAATTTTTGATTTTTTAAATCCACAAATGCCTCATCACTTGTTTTTTTTATGTGAGTGATGTTATCGTAATTAGATATCACTTCTACAAATTTATAATAGACATCTTCTAATTTCATATATGAACATGTTATGTCATTTGGATCGTAATCATTTATGAAAGGATCGATTGAAATTACATTCTTGAAATATTTTGAAAAAAGTTCTGTAGATTCACCTACGTATGAACCAATTTCAATCATAGACAATTCTTTAGTATCTTGGTAACTTTGGATATGATTTATTAGATCAAGTAAACCATCCATGTACGATTCGCTTCTCATTTTATAAACAACATCTACCATGTTTTTTGATTTAATATTGTGTTATGTGGATATATCGTACCATTAGTATAATCTTTAAAATTATTTAATATACGATCATTATATAAATGTATGTTATTAACATCTTTTATAAAAATTGAAATATAATCAGACCATATATCCGATTCCTTATCACTTGTATATTGTTCTATTACTGCCGTGTTATAACCATTTCTTTTTGCCCAATTTGACATTGCATTTCCACTATCAGGAAAAAATCTCCAACAGTCTACTGGAAATCTATGAAAATCTCCATTAGATGGTGCGTTTAGATAGAATAATCCTGTTGGTTTTAAAACTCTAATTATTTCTAAAAACAACACCCAAAAAAATTCACTATGTTCAAAACAAGAAGAACTTATAACATAATCAAACGAATTATCTTCAAAAGGTAATTTATATGGATCAGTTAATACAACATCAACACCAGGTCCTGGACCTAAATCTACACCAGTGTATTTTGAATTTTCAGAAGATAATGAACGAATATTAAAACTACTCAAGTAAGAACCAATTTCCAAAAAAGTTTTACTTTCTTTAGGAACATATGTGTCAAAAAATCTTCTTGCGTTTTGTTCTGCGGTTTTATGCATTTTTTAATTATGTACGTATAATAATTTATTTATTTTGACAACATCTTTTAATGGAAACTTTCTAATGTATTCCTCAACAAAAACACCATCAGCTTGCATATTAGTTACATCCAATCTCATCTGTTGTGCGTATTCTCTTTTAACCATAAAATTACCAACATCAATTTTACCCCATTTGGGTTGACAATCAATTGGGATATATTGAAAATCTGTCCAATTGTGTACCATGTTACAAAATACAAAATGTGAGTTGGGTGTTCCTAATGCCGCATCAATCATGTTGTCCACAAAAACAGGTGTATAATAATTGTCTTCACCCGTCATTATAACCCAATCTTCGGTTGCATGCTCAAGACCGTAATTTCTTGGAGTGTGACCCCAATCATTATATCGTTTTGGTAATATTGTAAACTTTATTCTGTCGTCATCCTTATAAAAATCCATAATCTTGTCTAATGTACCTTCAGGTGGACAATCAGCAACAACATGTATTTTCCATTTTTTACTACGTTGTGCCCTAATCGAACTAATGATACACATTAAGTGATCCGTTCTTTCATAAGTGGGTATTATAAATTCTATTTTCATAAAACTATTTTTTCCAAAAATTATAAATTCCTTTTTCTAATTCGTAACTACTCCAAACAAATCTTTCTCTATTTGGTTGTTTTTTTGCCCATTCCCACATTAATTTTAATCCATCGTATAAAGATGTTTTATCTTCATAACCTAATAATTTTACAGATTTCTGCCAAGAAGGGATCGCATTTTTTACTTCGTGTCTTTGCTCTTCATATACAACCATAGAATCAGAAATAACCTCTCTTAAAACTTTATTCGCTTCATTGATTGTATAATGTTTTGTCCCACCAAGATTAATAATTTCTTTAGAACATTCAGGTAATTGAGATGATTTCCATAGACCTTCTAAACAATCATCCACAAAACTAAAAGATCGTTTTTGTTCACCATTACCGAAAATTGTCATAGGTTGATTATTCATATATTGATACATCCAAATACCTAAAACATTTCTGTATTTATCCCAAATATTTTGTTTGATTCCGTATACATTATGTGGTCTGATTATACACCAATCTAATCCATGTTGTTCACCTGCTACTTTAATATCCATTTCACATGCATATTTTGCGATACCATATGGATCAATTGGGCATGGTATTTGTGATTCATCAAACACATCACCATTACCATGACCATAAACTGCCATAGTTGATGTGAAGATCAATCTTTTTACATCATGTTTTATACATTCGTTAATAATCCTCGCAGTTGCAACTAAATTATTTTGATAGTTATAACTTCTTATGAATGGTGAAAGACCTTCGGCGGCATAAGCGGCAAAATGGTAAACGTAATCAAATTTATGTACCTCAAAACAATTTTCAATTGGATGAGAAACTAAATTCATTTGCCAAAACTCAACTTTAGGATTTATATTTTCACGATATCCACCGCTTAAATCATCCATACCAACGATATGTACTTCAGGATGATTTTCAATAATCCAATCCGCAAGTCTTGATCCTATTAACCCCGCCACTCCTGTAATTAATATCTTCATAATGTATTATAATAATTGTTTTGTCTCTCTTGTTTTTCTATTGTTTTATGGTGATATATGAAATAAATTTCATCATCAGTTGGTAAAAGAGAGTACATCCTACCACTTGTGATTCTTTCGTGTACTTTACCAAACCATTGTAGACCTTTTTTATAAATTCTACCTTGAAAATCTGGAAAATTTATCCAACCTAATTCATTGACTCTCCATCTCCATTTGTTAATATGGTCTTCTGTTATACCATCAACCGTATTTTTCCTTGGTACATAAAATAAATCAACTTCAGGATTTAATTCTACAATTTCATATACGTTTTTAACTAAATAATCACTAATCATTTCATCTGCATCTAATTGAAAGATATAGTCACCATTACAATATGAGTTTAATTTATTTTTCCATTCTGCGAAATCATTATTAAAGCTAAAACCTCTATATGTTTGTACGTTTGGTAGTTTATTATAATCTAATAAGAATTTTAAAACATCCTCATTACCATTTTTTTCATCAAATAAAATCACTATCTCATCCTCTACTCTTTTGTTTTCTAACAAAAATGGTAAAAGTTTTTTTATTTCTGTTAACTCGTTACATACTGTTATAGCAAAACTTATTTTCATATTGTTTCTCTTGCAAAAATTTTAAATACTCTGTCATTATCGGTAAATGTGATATTTCCATTAGGTGTTGGTGATATTTGAATTCTTAACTCATTTGGACCCGTACCAAAAACTATTGGTTCATTATCATTAAATTGAAAACAAAACTCAACATTGTTTTGAAATACGGGAGGATTGAATGTTAAAACCATTCTTTCCTGTTCACCTCTTAAAAATTTGAAATCAGACATTAACTTATTTTTTTTAATTGTGGTAGTACTAATTTTTTCTCTGTTGGTTTAATTATATAATTTTTTAAGATAGATTCAAACTTTTCCTTCATTTTTTCTGAAGAAAAATTCTCCATGTTGTCATTCTTTAAACTTTTTGATTTTTCTGTAAATTCGTCATATTTTTCATAAACTAATTTCATAACCGCAATAAATTCATCATAGTTTGCAGTAAACCACTTTGAACCATTAATTATAAACTTGTCTTGCGAACTTTGATGGACATCAGTTAAATTACCACCAATTAATACTGCTTTATCTATTGGTAAAAAGTCTTTATGTCCTGACCAATTAGAAGCGAGAATGGGTTTACCTGTCATAGAAAACTCTAATAATGGTCTACCAAAACCTTCACCCTTAGTAATTGACACCATAGATTTTACTTTAGGATGATTGTATAATTCATTCATCTCACTATCACTCAGTTCCCCAAAAAGTAAATAAATTGACGGTGGATTTTCTATTCCTTTAACAATAGTTTCAATTTTTTTTCTAAAGTTTTCTCTTTCTTTAATTGAAAAAACCGCTGAAGATGTTTTTAATATCAATGCTGGTTGAGACTCTTGATTTTTAAAGGCTTCTGCAAAACATTTTATAGTCATCCCAACATCTTTTCTATCTTGACCCATGTCACCCTTCAACCAATGACCAACAAATAAAAATGCAAAATCTTCTTTTATCTCCAAATCGATACCCGAATATTTGTCATTATATATTTCAGTGTTTACACCTTCAAATAAAATTTCAACAGGTTTAGTTATCTTATGTTGTTTAACTAATTTTTCAGTATTTTTTTCTACTTCATTATAAACAGAAGACAAAAGAACATCTCTTGAAAATACTGACGTTGTTATTACTAAATCCATAAGATTACAACCGTCTATCCATTCTTTAGGTGCAACGGTTGTTTCAATACCTGCGGTAACGCCTATATTAAATTTACCAATTCTTGTGAATTCATTGGGTACTGTTACTTGAATATAAACATCTGGTTGTTGAGATATATTAGTAACAATTCTCGATTCTATCCATTGATGAAAATTATTATCTTTATTTAGTGCGGTCATTGGAGTTCCTCCCCACCCACAACTATCAATAATGATATCAAAAAAATCCATTTTATAAAGAGATTCTAATACATCTCTTGCGTGTGATCCATATCCACTTCTTGATTTAACAGGTCCCCTAAATAATAATAAGTGTTTTTTCATACTATTTTGTACAACTCATATTTTCTTTTTGGTGTGTAGTTTTTTGATGTCGTTTCAATTCCATCAATCATACTTTCACACATTATTTTATTTGTTAAGTTTTTTAACATAAATTCTCTACCGAGTACTCCCCTACGTTTTCTTTCTTCTCGTGACCAATTATAAACTTTCATGATAGCGTCCGCAACATCATAATCATTAACTCTGTCATCAAAAATGTATGGTGTTGCGGGTGAACCATTTATGTTATGTGCTGAAGACCATACAGGTACCACCCATTCACCATAGTTTAAATGTCCCCATTTTGTTTTGTCGTGTAAAGTTCCAAATTTAACATAATCATCCGCAGAAAATTCTTTACCGTTTTCATTTAATCCCATTTGATCTTGAAGTCCACCTGTAACATTTGCAATGATAGGTGTACCCGACATCAACGATTCTGCAGTTGTTAAACCAAATCCCTCATTATTTGCAATGTTAATTGTACAATCAACAATGTTATATAAATTATTCAAGACATCTGGTTCAACTTTCATGTTGGTAAACTTCACATTATACTCTGGACACAAATCATTAACAACAGCATTTAAATCTGTACCGTTTGTATCCACTGGTGAAGTATGCATTAAAAGTAAACAACGATCGGATTTTTCTTTTGGGAGTTTATCACAAAATAATTTGAATGAATAAATCACATCCGCAGGTAATTTTCTTCTGATATTTCTATTATTATAAAATAGAATAAAATCGAATTCCCTTTCACCAAAAATAATATCTTTTACTTTTTTATTTTCATCCGTAGAAGTTGGTTGAAAAACATTTGAGTTGATACCATGAGGAACATATGATATTTGCCAATCTTCTAATGGTTTATATGTTATATGATCTTTTAATTTACCAACTCTATTAACTATTCCATATGTTTGTTTAGATATACAACCAATCCAATCACAACTTTCGTAGTAATCACGATTATATTTTGGATCAGGTAGATCATCCCATATGTGATAATATAGTACAGGTACCTCTTGTCTTATTTCATGTTCGTTATCATATAACCATTGCCAATAATGTGGATCGGTAAAATGTAAGATAGCATCTGGTTTTTCCTGTTTGATTAATCTTCTCAACATAAGAATATCACCATATCCATTATATGGTATGATTTTAACATCGGCATCTTGAACCCCTGTTCGCTCTCTGATGTCTTTATTTAAATCGACAATTTTACCATTTTCAGGATGATTAATTGCAGCACCCAATTGAACCCAATCGTACTTGTGTACAGTTCCTAAAACAATTTCTTTAGATACTGTTGCAACACCTGAAGTCATTCTCAAATCATCAGATAATAGTAATATTTTTTTTTTCATTAATTAAAACTTTGAACCACTTGACGCAAGTCCGTTATGATTTGAAATCATTTCTCTGAATTTCTCATCCTTATTGAATAAATCTAAAGATCTGTTTACAAGTTTTTGTAAGTTGATCGACCCATCTAAAGACGTAATTTTAAATTTTTTGTAAACATCCTCAAGGATATTAACACTCGTTAATTTAGTTTCTGCTTTCATATTAGTATATATATTTTTATATATTATAACCGTCAAAAAAATTCACCAAAAGGTGAATTTTAATTTTTATTGTGACTGTTCGTTATTTTGTTCCTCTTCGACTGTTTTTAATTTCTCCATGATCATATCAACAATCTGAGTGTCATTAGATGATTGTTGAGTTTCATTTTGTAATTGCACTTGATTTACATTTACTGTAGGAACTGTAGTCTGTGATTTGTTTTTTTTACATCCGCAACCCATAATAATTTTTTTATAAATATTTTGTTTATTACTTTTTATTCGGTATATTTTAAATATAAAAAAATAAGCAACAAAAATCAATAGTAATAAATGAAAATTGGGGTTGGTGGTTGTTCACATTCGTCTTCAGGTTATGGTAAACCTTGGCATTTTTATATGGGAAACAAATTTGATGCCAAAATAGTTATATCCTCATCATCCGGTCAAGCCAATGAAATAAACATTGAAAAGGTCAAATACATATTTGAAAAGAATCCTGATTTAGATTATTTCGTACTCCAATTAACTGAACCAAGTAGATTTCTTTTACCATTAAGAGAAGACAAGAAAGAAGATCTTATATTTTTAGAAAGTCCTGATACCTTTAATGGTATGAAATTTTATAGTGCAAAGTATAATCAAAATGATCAGATCATTAGAAAATTAACAAAGATTGATGTAAAATTTAATGATTTTTTTAAAAATCATGTATACACATCGGATTTTAATGTGAAATATAAATTAATACATACGATGATGTCCATACAACATTTATCTGATCACTATAATAAAAAAATGATATTTTTTAGTTGGTTTGTAGATGTGAAAAAAATTGCACACTCCATAGGATATGAATCGATAATAAATAAAATGAATGTTTTAGATGGGTGTGTTGACACATTCATTAAAGAAAATAATGTTCAAAGTTTACCAAACGATTCACATTATGGATCAGAATCACACGAAATGATTTTTAATCAGTACATATACCCACAAATAAAAGATATTATAAAACAATAAGAATGGATAACAATTTTAATTTAGTAAAAAGCGTTTATAAAAGTAATTTTGAAACTATTAGAAATATAATGGATTTGTATGGTATAGAACAATTTGATTTAGACTGTACATATTCCAAAGGGAACTTTTGGAAAAACTTACCTCATCCAAAACATAAGTCGGATATCTATCCCATTAATGATACTGTTATAAATGCGAGTTCAGAAAATCTACCATTTGAAGATAACTCCATGAAAAGTATTATGTACGATCCACCATTTGTAATTGTTGGGAGTGGTAAAGGACACAGAAATAGTAAAGAAGGAAGTTCTATAATTGCAAAGAGATTTGAGGGATATGGAACATTTGAAGAACTTAAATCAAACTATTATAATTCACTTAAAGAATTATTTCGTATAACCGATAAGGGTGGTTTTGTGGTCATGAAATGCCAAGACACGGTTTCTGGTGGGAAACAACATTTTAGTCATGTTATGGTTATGAACATGGCATATTCAATAGGGTTTTACCCCAGAGATATGTTTGTTTTGACATCCAACATAAGATTAAACGCTTTCAACGGAACTAAGTGGACTAAACAATATCACGCAAGAAAATATCACTCTTATTTTTGGGTATTCGAAAAAGTAAAACCTAAAGTTACTTATGATTTTATACCACAGGGTTCTGTGGTGTACCAAGATACATATTCACTCGATCCCCAACCTTAAATTTAGAGCAAGTACCACCAGGAAATTCTAATACATGATCTCCTATACCGGTATACCTTGGGGGATTTAACTGATGTGGATCGGCTGGAGGACAATTATGATGTATTTTACTTATTCTGTTATTCAATATAAAGACAATATCTAATGGGATTAAACAGTTCTTCATCCAAAATGAATGATGTCCCTTACCCATTTTAAAGACCATACAACCATCCAAAGAATCTTTTCCCATCATTCCCCTTCTGATTGATTCATCGTCTTGTAGATACTCCGCATTAAATAATTTATCACCAATTCTAACTGACATATCTATAACTATTTTGAAATATCAAAGTTTTTGTTTATTTTATAAAAAATGTCGATATGGATCTAATTGAAAGTATAAAAGAAGCTAAAAATAAATTTAATAATAAAAACGTAGTTGATGAAAACCTTCCTTTTTTACATTATACCGTAGAATGTTTTAACAAATGTTCACCTTCTTCATACGGATCTAAAATTCAAAGTAGAATAAAACGAGATTATAAATTTGAAAATTTAACAACATCAACAAATCAGGGAGACTGTGTAATAACCACAGATAGTTTAATAGAAAAATTTCCTTGTTTAAAGGTTGGGGATCGATTTGAATTGAAATCAAGTTACCTATACAAAGGACCATATAATGATTCGTACAATTTTATGCAATTAAGACCATACCAAGATTTTGAATATTATATGTTTTTGGCAATAGATATTGATTATAATGAAAATGAAGTTAATCATGAATGGTATATTTTAAATAAATCAGATGTTAACCCTGATAATTTTAAATTATATATTTCACATGGTACAGAAGAAACTATAAAAGAAAATAAAAATGTCGAATGGAAATTACACATTGTAAAAAATTCAATTTATCATGACAGGTTAAAAGAATTTAATTTATTATAATATGGAAAATATTTTTGGTGGAATGATAGAATTCCAAAATGAAGAGGAGTTTGAAAGTTTTGTAAGTGAAATTAATCAAGAAAATGCATTCAAGATAATTGAGAAGGCAATTGAGTACGCATACTTAAACAATATGTTTACGGTACAAGAAACATATGTAATATACAAATCACTTAAAAAATTAAAATGAAAAAAAAGTACGATAAAGATTTTTTTATATATAACAAAAGACATCATTGGTTTATTATACCAACATTTGTATTTTTTTATAACAAAGAAACATTTTTGGAAACCGGTGTTTACACACCATCATGGGGAATTACGATTAGGTGGTTAACATTTATGATTGGATTTCAAATTCAAGAAGTATATTAATATGAACAATATAGACAAACAATACCAACAACTCCTTAAAGATATAATCGATAATGGGGTTGAAAAAAAAGATAGAACCGGAACAGGAACCATTTCAGTATTCGGCAGACAAATTCGTCATAAAATGAATGAAGGATTTCCATTACTAACAACCAAGAAAATGCATTGGAATTCAGTTGTTGTGGAATTGCTATGGTTCCTTCGTGGAGATACTAACATCAAATTTTTATTGGATTACGATTGTCATATTTGGGATGGTGATGCTTATAAAAATTATTCAAAAAATATATTGGCAAATAATCTTGAATTGATGCCAGCATCTGATTTACCAAAAACAAAAGAAGAATTCATCAAAAGGATTAAAACCGATGATGAGTTTGCTAAGACGTGGGGTGAGTTAGGACCAATCTATGGTAAGCAATGGAGAAATTGGGAAAGTGTGGATACCAGTCAATATTGGCAAGAAGATTGGAGTAGCAAAGATACTGACCAAATCGCAAACCTAATTGAACAACTCAAAACAAACCCAGATAGTAGAAGATTAATGGTTAATGCTTGGAATGTGGGTCAGTTAGATCAAATGGTTTTACCACCTTGTCATTATGGATTTCAAATTTATACGAGAGAGCTATCGATAATGGAAAGAGTTAATTTAGGTGATTTCAGATTTGGTTCAACTGTAACGGATGATATGTGTGATAAACAAGACCTTCCCAAAAGAGCAATCTCCTTAATGTGGAATCAAAGAAGTGTAGATACATTTTTAGGATTACCATTCAACATCGCATCATATGGATTACTATTGGAAATCATAGCAAAGGAAGTGAATATGGTACCCGACGAATTGATTGGCAATTTAGGTGATGTTCATTTATATTCTAACCATATTGAACAGGCGAAAGAACAGATTGGAAGAACACCATATGAATTACCATCAGTAAAGATCACCGAAAGAAACTGGTACATGCACGAAGCAGTTAAAGAACATTTAGGTGAAAAAACTTTGGATGAGAAACTTAAAAGTTATAGACCTGATTGTTTTGAATTAATAGATTACCAATCTCATCCTAAATTAAGAGCACCATTATCTAATTAAAGATATGAAATTAGATTTGTTAAAAATAACCGCGATATGTTTACAAGGAAGGAAATCTGATTTTGATAATAATCTTATTTCAAGAGTAAAAAAGAATTTAACCTACATGACACGTTTCTTTAATTTTAAAGAAATAATCTACATAAGTGATATTGATCCTGAAGTAGAAGGGGTAAAGTTTATACATACGGATCCAATTAGTTACTACGAATATAACAAATGGTGTCTACATAATATATCTGATTATATTAACAGTGAATATGCATTATTATTTCAGGATGACGGTTGGCCAATCAATCCCGAATATTGGTCAGATGAATTTCTTGATTATGATTACGTAGGTGCACCAATCGGTGCTAAACAGAAGGGTGTGATGTTTCATCCTGAAGATAGGATTGGTGGGGGCGGATTTACTTTAAGATCAAAAAGATTTATGGAATTCACAAAAAAATTTGAATTTCATGATGTATATGGAGATTCCCCTAATGAGGATACCTTCATTACATGTATGATTAGAAATGAGATCTTTAATAATGGTATGAAAATATGTCCATATAATATCGCAAGAAAATTTGTTGTGCAGATGCCAATAGACGATAATCACACCATTTACAATTCTTTCGGATATCACGGAAGAACTTTAGGTAACTTAGAGATTTCGGATTCTATTATATCGGAAAAATTAAAGTCTTTGGTGGAAACGTAGATTATTATCTACCTTGACCCCTATAGTTTCTTTCAGATCTGTCGTGTTTGTTCTTGGTTTTTGCAGCCTTTCCCCCTTTTCTTTTACCAAAAGAGATTTTTCTTGACTCACCACCTTTTGAAGATTTACCCTTAGCCATAAAATTAATTTTTTATATAAATAAGTATTTCACAAAAAATTTTCTTATATTTGTAATATAAATAAAATAAGATTATGCAAGAACTTTTGACTCAAAAATTTCAGTATGCGGTCATAATTCCATATAAAGATTATTGTAATATTTTAGACGAACCCGTTTTTAAAAATTTTAACGAAGATGAATACCTTTTTTCAAAAAGTCGACAGTTCCAAGTGGCGTTACCCCCACCAACTAAAAAAAACATATCTTATTTTAACAAAGGGACAGAAAACGAAAAAGATATTAAAGTCAAACTAATAAACCCATTAAAAAGTGAGTTTTACACCACAAATGATAGACAAATAAAGAGACACTTTGGGAGACCTTTTAGTGAAATATCAATCCATACGATTGAAAGAAAAATAGTAAAAAGAGGAGATAAGATAACCATCAAAACATATAGAGGTCAAAAAATACGATCTGTTAATCACAAATTCTTTAGAAGGTTTTATACCAGCATATCAATCTCTATTAATATTAAAACGGGTAATTTTATTATAACTAAATCTTCTAAGACAGGTAAGACCAGAAGTAGTACTTTCAAAACGAATTGTTTTAACCATTTAACAGAAAATTTTCTTGATCCAATGTTCTCAATAGGACTACACAGTTTAAGAGAAAAGGAGAAATCAAGATATAAAGTTGGTAAAATGTTTGAGAAACAATTTGACGATAAAGTTTTCATAACAGAACTTGAAAAAGTATTAGGTGATCAAAGAGGAACACATAAGTGGGATAAGAAAAATTTTTATAATTCAGTTTTAAATTTATTTATTGATAAGAAAAAAATTAAAATACCAAACGGAAATTACAAATACTGGATCGAAAACTTTTATCCAACTGAAAAATATCTTAAAAAAAATGATAGAAAATTATTCGCATCTGTGTTAGATATGATTGGTATTAAATCAAAAGTGACAGTAAAAATACTTCATGATAATCCTGAAATTGATTTACATGGTTTATATGTTATATGTAGATTATTTGGTAATGATTATCAGAAATATGTTGGTAATATAAAAAGTGTGATTTTAACAAACTCATTAAGAGATTCATCCTCACATTTAAATTGTCAAAATAAACATTCAATATTAAATGACACCATTAAAAATAGGATTTTTGACTTATCAACATCAGAAAAAGATTGTTTATTAAAATTAATAAATTCAACCAAAATAGGTGAGGATACTTTAATACAACATAATAAAATTAGTCTTCTAATGGATCATGTAAATATGATTCAAAAATTAAGACCGTTTGACCCTAACATTAAATTCAATGCAAGAAACATGACGGAATTTCAAGACGAGCATAGAGAGTTTTCCAAAATGATTTCTGCAATTAGAAAGGGATGGGTCTTAGAATACAAATACGATGAAAGATTATTAAAAGAATTACAGGTTCCAATCAATAGTCATTATTTTCTCGATGAAAATGAAACTGAAGCGGCGATGGAAATAATATATCCTAAAGTACTAACAAGAGAGGAAGAATATGCCGAAGAGGGATCTTTCATGCATCACTGTGTGGCGAGTTATTCTGATAAAGATACATCAATGATAATTTCATTAAGAACCGAATCACATGAGAATAGGGTAACTTGTGAATTTGAAATCCAAACAGGTAAGTGTATACAAACAAGACATTTTTGTAATGGAGTACCCCCGAAAATGTTTGATGAAGCAATTCTTATTGTAAAAGAAAAGGTAATTAGGAATGCTAAATGGGGTACATTAAATTGGAAAGAAAAAATTAAAGTACCGGTGAAAGTTAATGGTAAAAGTATAGACATTGAATTATTAAATCCAACCAGAAATGTTTTTGATATAATGTTTTAATTAATTTAAACTACACATTTAAAATCCATCCATATATATTTTATGGATGGATTTATTAATTAGGCACGAACAAGAAAAAAAAGATAAGAAGGGTACAGGAGTATCTATTTGTAAATTATATCTGTACTCGAATGATACAAACATACAATTCAATTCAATGTTTGAATTAGACTATCATAGATATGGGTCCAAGAAACATATAACATTTGAACATTCATTTAATATTGATATAAAAAGTGGTGATCTTAAAACATCATATAGAATTTTTAATGACGGATTAACCGATGATAAGTTATTTAGAAATTGTTATTTAGAAAAGTTAAATGACTTTAAATTATTTTTTGATTTAACAGAGAATGGTTTTTTACGTGGAGAAAAAAGAAATGGATTTTGGGGTGTAAAATACTATAAAGCAATTAATTCAGTGATCACTAAAACATATAACATTTTAAAAACTAATTTCATAAGTGATTATTATTTACAAAAAGATTACATAAATAAACCTGTGTTAAATTCTCTATATGATTTAATTGTGGATTTTCATTTAGATAGAAAAAAAATTAAATCACATGATAATGTCTACCATAACATACAATATGATTATCCCAAAAAGAAATATCTAATTGAGAATGATAACAAGTTTTTACCGGCAGTTCTTGATCAATATGGAATCAAATCAAAATATTTAATTTCCGAATTAAACAAACAAATTGATAGACCAATTTATATATCTACACTTAACTACATTTGTAAATTATTCGGTGACAACTATCTTGATTATATAAAGAAATTTGATTGGGGGTTACATTGTTATGAATTACCATCAAATAGAAAAATTCACACGTTAAAAAATGAATCAGAAAAAAGTTGTATGGTGAGTTTAATTAATAAATGGGAGAAAGACACACTTAGGACTGACTCGTTAGTTTATAACATAAATAAAATATTATCAACAAGAGATCTATTAGAATCAAGAAATGTTAATTTGAAATTTAAAGCAAAGAACGATGCCGAATTCGAAAACCTAATGGAGACTTGGTCAGGTATCAAATTACATTTTTCAAGAGGATTTAAAGTTAAATACAATTTTCCTGAATCATTTATTAAAGACATTGAAAGTCAAATAAAAATTGAAGACGATGTATATGAAGTTAAATTACTCACAAGCGAGGAAGATTTTAGAGTCGAGGGATTTGTTATGAAAAATTGTATGAGTAAACAATTTCCACACGGATCAATTTACATTTATGTCGCGGTCCAACATAAAAGAAAAAGAATAAATTTACAATATAGAAAAGGTAAACTTGTACAATCTTATGGAAAGGCAAATACACCAGTGACAGAAGATTTCGAGAACGCCATAGAAATATTAAGTAAAAGGTTTTATAATTATATGGATCTCGAATGGAACAAAGAAAAATATGACTTCCTAACCAATTGATAGTCAATAAGTTATAAGATTATTATTGTACAATTTTTTATTTTCGAATTTATTTTCTATATTAGATATAAGTTATCAAACATCATGGCAAAAAGTAAAAGACCAACAATATTTGATATGGTGGACATATTATACAATTACCACCATGATTTATCAATTTCACTATACCCAAAAGGAACGGGTATTATGATTGATAGAACCATAACAAAAATTGCATGTATTGCTTCAATCGAACACTGTGATCGTCAAATTAATACATTAAAGGAAAACAAAACAAAACCATCATATTCACCAAATAGATTTACGGATGAGTTAGTATATTGGATATCTGTAAAAGAAATTTTAAAAAACAAAATGTTATCATAATGCAACCTAAAGAATCAAATTCAAAAACACATTTTTACATTAGTTTAGTTAAATCAGGATTTAGATTTGGTGCTGGGTTTACTTTAATTTTTGGTAATTTAGTATCTGCCGGTGCTTTGTTGATTATTGCTGAAACACTTGGAATTGCTGAAGAAATATTTTAAATATGAATTTTTATTTATTACAATCATTTATCAAAAAAATTAAAATGAAAACATTTAAAGATTTGGAATTTGAAAGTATGGTTTCCCCATTAATGAAAGGAAAAAAAACAAGAGTACATTTTAAAAATGGATACGGAGCCTCAGTTGTTTGTCATGACTTTTCTTACGGAGGTAAAGATGGTTTATATGAATTAGCGGTTTTGTTTGATAATGAACTTCATTATGATAATCCTGTTGCAAACGGTGATGTGAGAGGATATCTGACAGAAGAAGAAGTAACGGAATTATTAATTCAAATACAAAATTTATAAACATGGATAAAATTACAGAAAAAACATTAAGAATTTTAATTGTTGTGTTTGGACTATTGTTTTGTTTTACTGCGATTATGTGGAGTAAAAAGGAACAAGAAGTAAAAATTCAAACAGTTACTATTGAAATTTTAAATAAAAAAGTAGATAGTTTAGGAGGTGAAATGTTTATTAAAGACATTCAAATAGGATCCTATGAAATTATGTGGGGAATTTTAGAAGAAATAAACAAACCTTTGGCAGATTCAATAAACAATCAAGTTGAGTAGAAATGGATTCAAATTATAATTTAACTAACAAATATGTTTCAATAAAAACGTCGACACTTGTAACGTTATCAGAACTTTTCATAGTTCAAACATTAGATGGTCCCATAACTTTAGAAGTTGAAATAAATGCAGATATGGAAAACATACCTGAAAGATATCGAGAAGTATTCTTAAATGTACTAACCTCAAAATATGCAAATCAGGTATCTTTTGGTGATAATCCCTTTTCAGAATGTAAACCTATTGTTAAAAGAAAGTGGTGGCAATTTTGGAAATCTAAATATTTTATGAGAAATCTTTAATTATGTTTTATATAGGCATCATATTCATTATAACTTCATTATGGATTGCGTATGAAATTTGGAGAGCACCATTGATGGAAGAAACTGAAGACGGTAAATTAATCACAAAAAGACCAACAAAAAAATTATCAGACCTATGGCGAAAGCGATCTTAGAATATGATTTGAATGATTTTGATGACAAACAGGCCCATCTCCGTGCTGTTAAATCTTTTGATATGGCCGGTGCATTATGGGATATTACCCATAATACTAAAAAGAATTTAGAATGGTCTATGGAAGGAAAAGAAATGGATAAATATGATGCTTTGGAAATGGTGTTTGATAAGATTTTTGAGATCCTTGAGGAACATGGAATAAAAACTGACGAATTATTTTAATAAAATATTTATAATTATGATAGAATTTTTCAAAAAAAATCAAAAAAATATAACTATGGGAGGTGCAATTGTTCTCCTACTCATTTGTTATTTTCAACAAAAAGAATTGTCACGTCTCAGAAAGGAAGTACATTCTGTAAATGAGATAAAAACAGATAATAAGAGTTTAGACTCACTTTTGAATAAGGTGGAATTGAAATGATTACTATTAGTGAAAGTGCATTAAAACATTTGAAGGATCTTATAAAAGACGAAGGTATTGATATCCAAACTCATTTTTTAAGGGTCGGGGTAAAAGGTGGTGGTTGTAGTGGATTGTCATATATTATGGATTTTGATGATAATAAAACCGACATGGATGAAGTAGTGGAAGTTGATGATCAATTAAAAGTGGTGATAGATAAAAAATCAGTTCTTTATTTGTTTGGTACTGAACTTCAATATTCCTCAGGATTAAATGGAAAAGGTTTTCAATGGGTAAACCCAAATGCCTCTCGAACCTGCGGATGTGGTGAAAGTTTCGCAGTATAATTTTTTTTATTACAAAATTTTTCTTATTTTTTTAAAAAACTAAATAGAATTACTATGCCAGAATTTACAACAGAAATTGATATTGACCCAAGTGAATTTATTGATTTGTGCTCTCGTAAAGAAAAAGAGAGATTAATCGAAATTCTTATTGAGGATGGTCATATCCAACCAGATCAAACAACATTAAATGGTGAAAAAGTTCGCAAACAAAATATCAACGACAAGATATTTTTTGAGAGTTTAGAAAAACTATCCAAATGTCGTGACTTATTAACTCTTGAAGAAGAAAATTTTATAAACAATCTTGCAAACAAATTTAAATATCTTAGATAAGATGTTCAACAAGATATATGTAAATGGTGGGAGTCAATGTATTGCCGCGGGATTCATATGGAATAACGTCAAAGATGTCTATAAAGAAAATGGAGTGGTTATAAATAATCATTTAGAATTTTCATATCCATACATATTATCAGAAAAATTGAATGTTGAATTAGTAAATGAGGGATCACCAGGTGGTTCGATTTCAAGAATGATAAGAAAAACCTATGATTATATTTTTAATAATGACGTTTCAAATACATTATTTATTTTGGAAGTTCCACCAGGTTGGAGGGAAGAATATTTTTCATTGGAGTTGAATCGTTATGTTAATATGACCATAGGAAACATTTTATCTGCCGATGATGAAACTGATACGGCTTGTGGTCATAGTGGGAAAGATTTACATAAGATACATAAAAACATAACAAATTATTTTTATAATTTTATTGACGACAAAGTTGAATTAGAAAAAAATATGTTTCATTTATTAGGTTTGTTGTCTTATTTAAAATTGAATAATATAAAATATTTGATAATTGATACGGGTGATTTTCATACGTATCTTTATAGAAGAAAACAACCATTAAATTATAATTTTGTTTGGTTTGATGTGGAACCAATGCCAATGTGGGATTGGATAAATAAAAACAATTTAAAGATTGTAAACGAAACAAATGGTTTATCAAGAGATGAACATATGGGGATTGAAGGTAACAAATTAGTAGCTGAAAAACTTTTTAAAATAATAAGTAATGAAAATTTCAAATGATCTTGTTGAGGGTGTTGTTGAGGAAGTTCTACCTAAAATATTTTGTGTATTTATTGATGACAGTTACCAAAGGTCAATGTTGTTTTGTAAATACCAAGAATTTTATGAGTCACCCTTTAAAGAAATAAGAGGGAAAACATTTACATTGGAACAATATATGTCATTGTATAGACAAAAGAATAACGAACAGGTTTTTACATATCCAAAAGATTGGTCAGGTTTTAACATACCATCAAATATAATTCAAAAAGGTATGTCGGCCTTTTCAAAACGTGGGTGGGGACCCTATGACGAAATCATGAGTGATATTTGGTATTCATGTGAAAACTATCCACTAAGATTTGAAAAACCAAGAACAAAATGGTACTTAATTGGATCAAGTAAGTGTGATCTCGATACCATGAAACATGAAATTGCTCACGGTTTATATTATACAAATAAAGAATATAAAAAAAATTGTGATAAATTATTAGATAGAATAAAAGCGAGAGATTATAAGTTTTTAAAATTATGTCTAATAGAAATGGGATATGCTGATGACGATAAAATTATATCTGACGAGATACAGGCTTTTATGTCAACAGGACTTTATAGTAAATTAAAAACAGAAGAAACACAAAAATATACTAAAAAATTTATAGAAAACTTTAAAAATTTTTACAATGAAAAATAAATCAACCCTTGAAAAAATTATATTATTTTTTGTATTCTTATTCGGTATGTATCTTTTATTTACCGGATTTAGAATGATTTTTTTTATGATAAGTGAAATATTCAAATAATATTTTATCTTTACTTAATGAGACGAAAGGTTATTTTCATAGATGTAGACGGACCATTGGCATGGGGTACATGGGGAAACGGTAGAGTTACACTTAACGAAGGGACTTCTCATTTGTTTACAATACCATATCCTTGGGTTGAGGACGATTGCCAAGCCCTCCAAAAGATTTGCAATGAAACAAATGCAAGTTTGGTGGTTAGTTCAGATTGGAGAAAACATTTTAGTTGGATTCAATTGAAACGTATTTTTCAATACTATGGAATTACCGCACCTATTGTGGATATAACTACACATCAGGATCTATGGAATAAATTGAGTAGACCGTCAATTGAGTGGGAAAGAGCCTCGGAAATTTGTAAGTGGGTTAAAGATAACAAAATCAGTAATTGGATTTCAATTGATGATATGAAGTTAGATCAACAATACAAGTGGATGAGACCGAGAGTCCCAATGTGGAGACACGTTCAAGTAGATGGTGATTGGGGAACAGGTGGTAGATTGAGGGACAAAATTGAAGAATGTATTTTTAAATTAAACCGTTAGTTATGAATTACTTAGTTGCCATTTTGATAACAATTATAATAGTTACACCAATTTCGTGGTTGTGGGTTAAAGGTATTGATAACATGAAAAAAAATCATCCTGATTATAAAGGCAATGATCTGTTTAATTGGGATGAAGATGACGATTCAAAGAATGTGTAGATAGTACACGATGATTCGTAATATTTTAAAAAACCTTTGATATTATAAAATAATTTATATAAATTAGGTGTATAAAATTTACAATCATGGGAAATCAACATGTACCACTTTCAATCAATGAAGATGGATTAGTAACATCAGTTGGAAAACAACAATTATCAGATGACGATTACGAAGTTTGTATCATCTGCGGAGGAAAAACAAACGTACTAAAAACTACACACATCGATTATCGATATGGTTATGTAGAAGGTGCTGGTCAATGTTGTAGAGAATGTTACAACAAGTCGAGTGATAATTATAGTGACAGGATAATGAAACTTAGAACGACTTTAATTACCATATCGGCAGAAGATATTCAAAACACTCCAAACGATATGGAATTAGGTGCTCTTGTTAGAAACAAATATTGGGATAGTTTAGAAAGATGAATATTTTTTATTTAGATAAGAATGTAAGTAAATGTGCTCAATACCACAATGATAAACATGTGGTGAAGATGATACTTGAAACTGCCCAATTACTTTGTGGATCACATTGGGCAACTGGTGGGACCGCACCATATAAACTATCACATAAGAATCATCCCTGTTCTATATGGGTTAGAAGTGATTTGAATAACTATATGTGGTTATGTGAGTTGGGTATGGAGTTATGTGCGGAGTATACCTATAGGTACGGGAAGCATCATAAAACTGAGGAGGTTATTGATTGGTGTTGTCAAAATCATCCCGACATCCCAAATGTAAAATTTACTGAGCCTCCTTTGGCCATGCCTGATGTTTGTAAGATCGGTACAAGTACTATTTTATCCTATAGGAACTACTATATAATAGAAAAAAGATCGTTTTGTAGTTGGAAAAACAGAGATATTCCGGATTGGTTTAGATAACGAAGTATTTATATACATATAAGTAAATTCGGAGTAAAATGAAAGTAATTAAAGTTAAAAACCTAAAGAAGTTAGTCGAGGAAATTTCTTCCGATTATATGGAAATGGCCTATCAGGCCAAGGGAGTACAAAAAGCTAAAATTGACCCCAAAACAGGAGAAGAAATTATACCTAAGTATAAACCTTATTGGAAGGAGGGTAATGACACTCCAGTTCCTGATTATTGGATTATAAATAAAAATCAGGTTAAAGGTGAGGAGGTCTTGCTTGTTCCTTTAGATTGTTATGAATATGAACAATTCGTAAATGAAAATAGAGAATGGTTAGATCAAATTGGTGCTTTACATAATTTGAACCCGAGTTTAAATCCTTGTAAAAGAACAAAAGAACACCCAAGAAATAAAAAAGTTGGAACAACATATGTTCCTTCAGGTGAAAAATACAGTTTACAGGAGAAATTAAAGAGAGATTTACATGATTTAGTTGAAAGATATTTGGGTAATGAGGAAGTATCTAAAAGATTGGAAAAATGTAGTATACCTGAAATCAAATCAAGGGACAGAAAACACTTGAATAGATACGGTAAAATGGATAATACATCAATTGAATATAACACACACACTTTTAATTCATATACAAGTTCTAAACAATTTTTACAATTTGTAACTGCAAGAATTACAGGTAAACCTTTGGATCCACAATTTAAGTCCTATCACTTAGCAAGACAATTCAACGACATATATAGGAATTGGTCAGAAACAAAAAAGAATGATGTTCAGTATGTTGGAAAAACTGAGGCATACATGTTAGATAGATTTGGATTTGATCCTGATAACTTAGATGTAACAGTTAGAAGTGATTTCAGCATAAAAGGAGAAAACGATGCACAAAATAAAGTGTATAAATGGACAATAACTTTAACCACTAAATTTGGTAGAAAACTTAAAGAAGAATCCGCAATTGCTGGTAGAAAATTGAATCCTGACATTAACATTGTGATTCAAAAAGAGGCACAATATGAACTTGAAGAAAATGAAGTTTTCAATGAAATGAGAACCGTTTTAGATAAATTAGAAATCAAACAAGCACTTATTGAGGCATTAAGTGAACTCGCAGATAAAATAATGACAGAAATTAAACCCGTCCAAGCCCTGAAATTGGCCAACGTCCAAAACTACGACATAACAAAAAAGAACGTCGAATAAAGGAATCCCCGAGAAATCGGGGATTTTTTTTTGAAATATTTTGGGATATTCAAAATAATTTTTACATTTGTATAAACTTACTAACAAATGGGTACAAATTATTACAGGATACCCCCAAAAGGGGAAATGGAAGATAGAAAACGCGTTCTAATTCAACAAGTTACAGATTTAGAACTAACCCCTTCAAATATTCAAAGAGAGTTCAAAGTTGAAAAGTCATCATCATGGGACTATGAAAATCCTTGGGATGTTTTTCTTGAAGACACCAATATACATTTAGGTAAAAGAAGTGGGGGTTGGAAGTTTTGTTGGAATTTTCATAATAACAAATATTATTCTAACAAAGAACAATTACTTCGTTTCATTCGTACTGGTAGGGTTGTTGATGAGTATGGTGAAGAATGGAACGTTGAGGAATTTATAAGTATGTCACTTGAATGGAGTCAACCGAATGGATTAATTCTTAATGAAGAATATAGAAAAGATTTAATATCAAAAGGTAGTAAAATGTTTTGGTTGTATGATGAAAAACATGACGATTTAAATATTGATGGACTAAGGGTAAGTACATCAAATGCGTTTTCATAATTAAAAAAAAAAGAAAAACGCTGAAGTGGAAATCGAGGTGGATCCTCAAAACGGACAAATGAATTTATGATAAAGTTAGATCGAAATATAAAAGTATGGATTACCTCCGATACACACTATTCACATAAAAATATATGTAGAGGTGTAACTAATTGGCGTATGCCAGATGGTTCAGTACCCGAAAAACAAACTCGTCCGTTTGATACAATTGAAAAAATGAACTCATCAATTGTTGATAACATAAATGAAGTTGTCGGTCAAGACGATGTGTTAATACATTTGGGTGATTGGTCTTTTGGTGGATTTGAAAATATAGAGGAATTTCATAACAGATTAATTTGCAAGAATATACATTTAGTTCTTGGTAATCATGATCATCATATTGATAGGAACAGAGGAAATGTAAGAGACCTATTCAAAAGTGTAAGTTGGTTTGAACAATTTGAATTTATGGGTGAAACAATTGAATGTTGTCATTACCCAATATCAAGTTGGAATGGTCTTCGTAAAGGTCGTATTCATTTACATGGACATTGCCATTTACCACATGATCAAAAAATAAGTAACGGTAGAAGAATGGATATTGGTATGGACGGCAATCCTGATTTTGCACCGTATAACTTGCACGAAGTTATTAAGATGTTGAAAAAAAGAGAAATAGGTAGTGAGATGGGTCCTTTAGATCATCACTTAGATGATATTGTGGGAATTGTTGGTTAAGTATTTTTTTATTTCAATTATTTTTTCTATATTTTTTATATGACTTTGGAAGAAATAATTGAAAGATATCCCGATACAGAAATTTTGAAGGCAGATGGATTTGATGATGCGGTTATTGGGATAGAAGAAAGATCTGGTCGATTGGTTTATGATGTTGATATGATGATTCACATTCTTATAAAAGACGAAGAGATGAGTGAGGAAGATGCTATTGAATATCTTGATTATAATGTGATCGGGGCATATGTAGGAGAACAAACACCAATATACATAACAACATGAAGAAATTTATAAACTTTCTCAAATTGGTTGAACATTACAGATTACTGTGTATGGAAAAATCAGGTTGGGGTAAAATCTAAAAATATGAATATTAAACAAGCACTTAAAAAGAAAAACAAACTCGTTGGGTTAATGACTGAAGAGTTTTACAAAGCAACTCAATATAATGTTGTTGATGAAGGTAATCCTCGTCCATATTCTGCAACTGAAGCTATTGGTAAATGGATGCAATTATCAAATGAATTGATTGTTTTAAAAGCAAAAATCCATAAAGCAAATCAACCGGTTTATTATCAAATTTTTGAATTGTCGGAATTAAAAAGTCAGGTTAAACTTTTGAAATCACTAAACTGTACATCAGGTAAAGTTAGTGGAGGTAGATGGGGTGAAGGTGATCCTGTTGTGAAACATGCCGAAATCAATGTAGTAGAAAAAGATCAAATGGTTAAAAATCTTGAATCAAGAATTGAACAGCTTCAAGATGAACTTGATCAATGGAATCATAATACACTAATTGATTAAAAAATATTGGTTGGGGGATGAGGGACGATTTATAAATCAACAGAAATGGTTTCATACCATTTTGACAATCAATTCTATAAAGTCTGATAAAAAGATATCGTTAACGAATTCAAAAATTAACCAATCAAGATATCAACAGTTAAATGTCAAACTTTAAAATTCTATTAAGATTTATTTAATCAAAACTTTGAACCCAATCATACTTTAACTTACTAAACTAAACACAATGAACAATTTACTTAAAAAAATTTTTGATCGAAAAATCGTTAGTCCCGTTTTTGTTGGATTTGGTGGATTTGCAATATTCACATTTATTGTTTTTCCAGGATTAACCGTTGCAAATGGTGTATTGAATATTCTCTCATCACTTATTGGTATTTTTACTTTAGTTTATATTTTTTATTACATTGATGGTGATAAACTTTATAAATCTATTATTGAAATTGAGTCGGGTGAAACAGAATTAGATTATGTGAACCCTGATGAATTAAAACCAAAGAAAAAAAGAAACATTAAACAATTTCCTGAGGTTGAAAGTAAAGAACCCTTTGTAAAAACAAGAAAAAAATTAAAAAAATAAATATGAAAAGATTTACAATTACAGGTGTTAGAACTATAGATGAATATGTTACATATACCGTTGAAGCTGAAACCGAAGATGAGGCTATGGAAATAGTCGAGAACGGGGAAGTAGACGACAATAATGATCATTGGCAACGGGAAACTTCTGGTGGTGAAGATTTTACCGTAACAAAAGTCGAAGATATAGAAAATTAAAAATTATGGCAAAATTTAATAGGTACGACAATCGATGGGATAACCACGGTAATAAAAGGTCGGATGAAGAATTGGATCGAATGGAAAAAGAATACAATCAACAACAAAATATAATAAAACAAAAAATTATGAGAAACATTTTAATCGGGGTCGGAGTATTTTTTATATTAACTTTTTTATTTTTTTCTTGTGAAAGAATTGACGCAGGACACGTCGGAGTTAAGGTAAATCAATATGGTGATAACAAAGGTGTTAGTGATGTAGTAGAAGTAACGGGTATGGTATTTTATAACCCAATTACACATAGTATTTATGAGTTCCCAACGTTTATTCAACACAAAGAATATACGGGAGATAATTCATTTGTGGTAAACTCCAAAGATGGTAGTGAATTTCATGTGGCACCTATCATCAATTATTCAGTACAAAGAGAGAAAGTTCCCGCAATCTTTTCGAAGTATCGTAGAAGTTTGGAACAGATTGAAGAAGGATTTTTAAAAACTGCGGTGTTTGATGCATTTAGATTGGCAACCAACGTATACACAGCAGATGAATTGATTAGTAATAGAGAGAAATTCGAGATCGAAGTTCGTAAAATTTTAGAGTCACAATTAATGAAAGAAGGTTTTGTGGTTAATCAGTTTACATCTAATCTCGTTTATCCTGAAACATTTAAACAAGCAATCGAAGCCAAAAACAACGCAGTTCAAGCGGCATTAAGAGCTGAGAATGAAGTTAAAACTGCGGAGGCACAAGCGAAGATTAAAGTGGCAACTGCGGAAGGTAATGCTCAGGCAATGTTAACTTCAGCGAAAGCAGAGGCGGAGGCGAATCGATTGAAACAACAAACATTAACACCACTATTATTACAACTTGAATGGATTAATAAATGGGATGGTAAGTTACCAGTATATGGACAGTCACCAATTCTCTATAAACCTGTAAATTAAAATATATGGCAAAGTTCACAAAAAAATGGTTGAAAGATTTTGAAAAAAGGTACAAAGACGCCTTCAAATCAATTAAGAGTTTAGAAGAAGAACATGCTGAAATGAGAGCGGATAATCCGGATGTTTATGAAATAAACGGTTTGTTTATGAACATCTCTCATTTAGAGTTTGACAATTCATCTGATCTAACAATTTATCATAAAGAAAAATCAGATGAAAGTGATGAATATGTTGAAATTGGTGTAGATGGTAGTGAATTGGGTTCATTCGCTTTTAAAATTAAAAGTTTAAAAGAATTAAAAGAATTCAGAAATAAATTAATTGAAGCAATAGATAATTTTGAAAGACCGGTTGAGTTGGACAACACCATAGATCCTGATGATTGTGAAGAGGAAGAGGGATGGGAAGACAATGAAGAAACGGAATATACAATTCAATGTAGTAGAACTTGTGTACAAAGTTGGACACATACTGTTATTGCAAAGACTACTTGTGAGGCAATAAGAAAGGCACAAGATGGTGAAGGTCATGATGAAAATGATGATTTTGATCAATATGGTGAAATAGATTATGAATCAATTTAAGTATGAAATTTATTAAGACTGACATCGACGGATGTTACTTGATCACATTTAAGACGTTTCATGACGATAGAGGTTACTTTGGTGTTCCATTCAATACTAATGACTTCAACGAAGGTGTTGGAAAGAAAGTTAACTTTGTTCAAGATAATATGTCCTATTCATATAAGAATGTGATTAGGGGACTACATTTTCAAAAAGGAGACTTTGAACAAGCTAAATTAGTTACATGTACATATGGTAGGGTTTATGATGTGGTAGTTGATATTAGAAAAGATTCGTATACATATGGAAACGTGGTTAAAGTTGAACTTGGCCTTGGATTAGAAAGACAACTCTTTATTCCAAGAGGATGTGCACACGGGTTTTCAGTATTAAGCGAGAAAGCTATTTTCCAATATAAAGTCGACAATATATATAATAAGGAGAGTGAAGGTGGAATCATATACAATGACAACGTTTTAAATATAAATTGGGGAGTAGAACGAAATAAAGAGATTGTTTCACCAAAAGACCTTGAATTACCCTCTTTTATTTCATTGTGATATTTATATAAAAACGTCAAATTATGTCAAAGATCATTAAGTTAAAACAGTCAGATATTGAAAATATTGTTGAGGATATTGTACAAAAGGAATTAGAAAAAATATCCGATGTATCCGAAACAGGAGATGTGTCATCCGCATCTGATGTTTTAATAGGAAAAGATGAAAAAACAGGTAAAATTGTTGTATTCAACAAAAACACAGGCACAGTTTTAGGTCAAAAATAACTAACCATATTTCAAATTGGTTTGGTTATGGTTTCGTATATTTCTTAATTTTTAATATATTTGTCTCATGAGTTACATTATTGGGAATAAGTGTATATCTGTGTGCGACACAGCATGTGCAAAAGTTTGTCCTGTTGATTGTATAAACGGACCAATCGACATTCAAGGTATGGGATTGGAAATCAAATCAATGAGTAAGGAAGAAATTGATGGTAAACAATTATTTATCAACCCAAACGATTGTATCGATTGTGGGGCGTGTGTACCTGAATGTCCCGTAGATGCGATATATTCTAACGAAAAAGAAGCAATAGATCTGGGTGATATTGAATCAGTTTATAAAAATTATAACTTTTACGGTCTCGAATATATCCAAAAAAAATAAAAAAATTTTTTTGATTTACGGATAATTCATTATTTTCGACTTCACATTTATTCTAAACCATAAAACCAAATTACATGTTGAAATTTAACAACGTATTGTCTTGTTTCGATGGAGCAAGTTGTGCTCAAATGGCATTAAAAAGAGCAGGAATCAAGTACAAAAATTATTACGCAAGTGAAATTGAAGAATCGGCAATCACAGTTGCAGAACACAATTTCCCTAACACAATTAATTTAGGTGACATCAGAAACATCAAAGCAAAAGATCTACCAAAAATAGATATCATTTTTGCTGGTAGTCCTTGTACTGATTTAAGTATTGCGGGTGAAATGAATGGAATGACAACAGAAGATGGTACAACTTTGACAACACTAAAATCATATCTCATTTGTAAAAAGAAGGGTGTTAAGTTTGTTGGTCAATCATATCTATTTTGGGAGTTTGTTAGATTGATCAAAGAGTTAAAACCAAAGTATTTCTTTTTAGAGAATACAAGAATGAGTAAAATCTATTTGTATATTATCACAAGAGAACTTGGTGTTGAACCGGTTTTAATTAACTCTTCAGTTCTATCCGCACAAAATCGTGAAAGATACTATTGGACAAATCTACCCGGATTCATACCTCCTGTTGATAAAAATATCACATTAAATAAAATCATTCCTGGTGCGGTTTCTTGTGGAACAAGAGGCCGTAAATTGAAAGGTGACGATTTCTATACACAAGTATTCACAAAAAGAAATGATGGTAAAGCAAACTGTGTTGTAACAAGTCCCGGTTCAACAAACCAATATGTTAAAAACAACAAGGTTCATACGTATTCAATAGAACTCGCTGAAAAGTTACAAACTTGGCCCGTAGGTTATACCAATGTGAAGGGTGTTAGTAAAACAGAACGATACAGAATGATTGGAAATGGTTGGACCGTTGATGTTATATCACACTTTTTAAGATGTGCAAACAAATTATTAAAAAAATAATTCAAGATGTCAAGAGCAAAAAACTTAAGAGAAAATTCAGATAACAATTTGAATCTATATGAGTTCATTTCATTATTCACACCAGATAATAAATCAAAGTATGCTGAGTTATTATTAAAATTAATGAAAAAAACTCCTAATCTAAAATCTCATGTTGATGAGATTAGATATAGATTTAAAAATGAGTTTGGTGTAAATGAATCAAAATTAAATGATCTCAATGAGTTACATTTAATTATGTTTTATAGAATACTTGATACAACGTTTAATTTCAGTGATTTAAAATCTTTCCAAAAATTTTGTCAACTGAATGAGAGAAATTTAATAAATCAGAATGACCTTTCAAGGTATAGTAGTTTTGATGAAATAATTAATCAATTGAGTTTAGCTGAGATAAATGCAGAAACGAAAGATTTAGAAAAACAAGTCAAAATTATATTTGAAGATGATGAATGGATATTGGTTAGACCTTTAACATACCTATCATCAAAAAAATATGGTGCAAATACTAAGTGGTGTACAACTCAATACAACAACCCTGAATATTTTATAAAATATTCAACTAAGGGAGTTTTGATATATTGTATCAATAAAAAGACCGGATACAAAGTTGCGTCATTCTATTCATTAGATCGTGAAAATCCTGAATTTTCATTTTGGAATCAAAAAGATTCTCGTATAGATTCATTGGATACTGAGCTAACAGAAAGTCTAAAAAAGATTATTTTTACGGAATCTAAAGACATAAATGCAAAGACAAATAGATTTTTATTATCAGATGATGAGAGAATGAAAGAAGATCTGATTTTGGAGACTTTAAGAGAAAATGACGTGATGCTAAGACCAGTGGAAGCAACAATGGATGTAAATGTGGAAGCTCCAATGAATGAAATTGCATCACCTGACATGGATATTCATGAACAAACAGAATTAAACTAAATAATATGGTAAGTCCTTATGTTTTTCCTGGTATTAAAGAATTACACAAATCAAATTGTAATTTCAAATTGAAGAGAAATGAATTTACACCACAAATTGTTATGGAGCTTGTGGCAAATAATTGTGGTTTAACAGTTAACGACATCGTTTCAAAAACAAGAAAGAGTATGATTGTTGATGCCAGATATATTTTTTGTGGAATTATGAAAAAATATTTTAACTATCCATACAAGAATATTGGTGATTTTGTTGGTCACAGGGATCACACTACTGCTATTCATGCAGTTAAGACCTTTCAAAATAGATATGATCTTGAGGATGGTTATAGAGAGTTAGTTGAATCAATCATTTACGATTTAAACATCAAATTTAAATAGTTATTTTAAAATTATGAAAACACTAATCGTACATCCAAAAGATGAATCTACAAGTTTCTTGGATATTGTTTACTCACCCATAGAGAACAAAACTGTAATCACTGGTGGGATAACAAAGAATGAACTAAATAAACTAATTCAAGAACATGATAGAGTGATGATGATGGGACATGGTTCACCTGGTGGATTATTTTCTGTGGGTCAATTTAAAAATTCAGGTGGGTATATAATTGACAGAACAAATGTTCCTTATCTAAAAAATAAACAGAACAATGTATACATATGGTGTAACGCCGATAAGTTTGTAGACGAGTTTGGATTAAAAGGGTTCTATAGTGGAATGTTTATTAGTGAAACATATGAAGCAAGTTATTGTGGTTTACCCGGCACACCACAAGAAGTTGTTGACGAATCGAATTTTGGATTCTGTAATATCATATCAAAATATATTGACAATCAAAAAGATGTGATTTATGAGAATGTAAAAAAAGAGTACGGGTTAATCGCTGAGAATAATCCTGTTGCTTATTATAATAATAAAAGATTATACATGGCGTAGTATGCAATCCCAATCCATAAAAGACGAAAAAGAATATTACAGAAAAAAAATTATTGAGATGTCTATTGAAAGTAAAAAAACCATAACAATAGACACAGAAATGGTTTTAAGTTGTGAAGACTATTGTGAGTTGGGTAAGTTGATAACTGATTTAGTTAATAAAAAAATAAAAGATTGTGATGATCACATAGAGCATATGAAAAACATCTAATTAAATGTTATCAGAATTAAAAGGAAAAAAAATTATTTTTAATATTAGTGATGACGTTTCCAATTATTGGATTCATAGTTTGACTAAAGATCTTAAATTGTTAACCTCAACTAATTTTTATAATCTATTCTATTCAAGCAGATTCGATTTTTATGTTTTGAATTTTGATAATAAACAATTTAGTTATGTTGTTTCACTAATAAATGATACTATAAAAAATAATTACGTACATTTTATCATATCGGATTTTACTGATATCAATGACCTTATAAGTTATCTTGATGAAATTAAATCTGATAATTTTAATTATTCTTTTCTAAATTATTATTCCGAGGTTTTCTATGATGAGGATCCAATCGACATTACCAAGTTAAAAAATTTTAAATACCTTTTCACATCTGTGAATTTATTATCCAAGAAAGGTGGTACAATAAAAGAATCGGATCTCATTACACAATTAGGTGATAGGTACATTTTAGATTACAAATATTCTTTAATTTATTATTACATAAAGTTAGGGTTTTGTTATTTTCAAAAAGGAGAACACTTATTTGATAATTGCAATAGACTTAACAAAGTTTTTATGTATACTAAAACTAAGGATGCACATAGAGAAAATCAAATTAATATTGCAATAGAAACAGGAAAAATTTACAACAAAGAATTTGATCAGGATGATTGGTATTGGTATTATCACAATTACAACAATTATCACATACCATTTATAATCGATTATAATATATGTAAGTTGAATATCATTAACGAAACTAACCCCATAATATTTGAAGACGAAAAAAATACACCTCACTTCTTAAGTGAGAAAACATTGAAGGGTTTATTCGTACCAACGCCATCCTATTTATTGTTACAAAAACAAGTATATAACGATTTAAAATCGTATGGATTTTATTTCCTGAATGAAGAGTTTGAATCTGATGGGATTGAGAATTATAAGAACTTTTGTAGTTTTTTAAAGAATGCGACAGATGATGAAATAGATCAGATGTATCAAAAAACAAAAGTTAAAAGTGAACAAAATAAAATTACATTAGAAAAATATATCTCATCAGATAAGACAAAAGAAATTAATTTACTTATTAATATATAATTTTTTAATTAGAGTATTTTTTATTATATTTCATTATGGACTATAATAAAATATTTTTTGGTATACTATTCGGTATATTCGGACAAATCGGAACATTTTTACAATTACAAGGATCTTACAAGTATGGTTGGCACGAAAAGTACCAATGGATTATTATTTTGGCAAGTGTACCTCTCGGTTTTTTGTACATTAAGTCTGTCAATTATTTTATCGAAGGATTTGGTGGACAGATATGGCCAAGTAGGTTAATTGGGTTTGGTGTCGGTGTAATCATTTTTACTTTGATGTCATATTATATCTTTAAAGAACCGTTGAACCTTAAAAACGTATTGTGTTTAATATTAGGGTTTTGTATTGTTTTGATCCAACTTTTTGTTAAATAGAAAATATTCGTTACATTTGTTATGAAATATTAAAACATGACAAAAAAAGGAAAAAAAATATCTGAATTTTATGAAGTGATTTGTGATGAAGGCACTATAAAATATGAAGATTTTAAAAAGGCGGAAGAAAAAGTGAAAAGATTATACCAGTCAGAATCTTTTGGGTATTTAGTAAAAAAAGAAATCGACGAAACTGGTAAGATTTTATCTGAGTTGTTCGTCGGATAAGTTATTATGAAATCATTATGGACATTTGGTTGTAGTTACACTGAGGGTTACACAGAGACATCTAAAACCTTTCGAGAGTATAAGAGTTATTGTGGAGATAAGTTCCCAAAAACTTGGCCAGAAATACTCGCAGATAAATTAGAATTGGAACTTAAGAATAGAGGTGAAGGTGCAAGTGGTAATCATCAAATCTTTCAAGAGTTTTGTAAACATTCAAATGAATTTTCACAAAATGATATTATAATAATTGGTTGGACATTCTTAGAAAGATATAGAATTGCAAAAGATGATCAAACGTGGATAAAACTTGGTTCAGGTAAGATCAATGAACAAATACCAATTTCAGAAGAATGTCATGAGAGTTTAGTAGTAAACAGAACACTAAAACCCTACATAGACGAAATATACAATTATCAGAAATTAATAGATAGATTTTGTGAATCATTATCGATCAATGTTTATTATTGGACAATGATAAACGAATTGATATATGACCAACCAAGAGACATTCTAAATAATAGGAAGTATCTAATAAATGATTTGATCAAAGATCAATATGATAATGTTTTTACCGTATCAAAAAAATACGGTGGGTATAATATATTTGAAGAAACAAATGAATTAATTAACGATTTTCATCAAGGCGGAACCGGACACGAGGTTCAAGCAAATTTATTTTATAATCATATAGTAGAAAATAATCGCAAGTGGACAAGTCTTTGATTATCAATTTGTTATAGAAATATTTTGTGATATCATAAATAATCCATACATTTGTGTATAATATCAAAGTATGAAAAAGTTTTCTTTTTTTAGAGGTTATGAAAATTCAGAATCACCAAACGTGATTTCTTATGCTGAATATCACAGATTAAGAGATCAGATGGCAGAAGAACAATATAGAATCAATTTCTATAAACAAATGATGGAAAGGGAACATAAACCATACCATAGGAAAATCATTAGTTATTTCAAAAACAAAAGAGATAAACTAATTGAAAACTTCATGATTTTTATAGGGTCAATTGTTGCTTTTATATTCTTATTGGCCTTTATTGGTTTTATAACAATGTTTTTTAAATAACATCACTTAAATTTAAGTTACATGGGAAACACAATTCAACCTATCAAACCATTAGAACCTATCAAACCTCTTGAACCAATTAAACCATTAAAACCAAGAAATTAATATGTTTCTTGTTTTTTCGAATATTTATTATTACATTAATAAAATAAATAAAATTCGATGAGACAAAACAAACATATTACATCATCATTTAACTGGTCAAAATGGTCAGATGATCGTTCTACGTCCAAAAGTCTCAGAAATTAAAATATTTAAAGTTGTAAACTTTAATACTAACCCTGAGACAAAAATCTCGGGGTTTTTTATTTTATAAATGGTTTAATGTCGGAAATATCATGCATTAGTTAACAAAAATCATTTTAATGCATGAATTAAACGACAAATTTGCGGGTGTGGTGCAATGGTTAGCATAGAAGTCTCCAAAACTTTTGATGGGAGTTCGAATCTCTCCACCCGTGCACAAAATAAAAATTATGGAACAGGATAACGTTTTAAGTAGATTAGTACCAAGATTAAAAAAGATAGGGATTACCATTGAAATGGTTGGTAACTATCCTTGGATCTATCTTGAGAAAGTTAATGGTAATAGAATCCAAAGGGAAGATTATTTCTGTGGGAATCACGGATTTACAATTGCATTCCTACCAATTAAGAATGATCAAAAAATGGAACTAACAGATATAAAAGAAGTTTTTAAAGTAATAAGAAAATATAAATAAAATGGAAACTGAAAAATTAGAGTTTATGATGAAGGCAGATGCCCAATTCAAACAACTTAAAGAAGAAAGATTAAAAAGGATTAAAGAATATTGGAATAATGAATTACCAAAATTCAACGAACCACATGATGTTCCAGATCTACCACAAGTAGATGAAAAGGAATGGAAAGAATTTTATGTCCCTAAATTAATTGAGGCTGGTGCCATTCCTAAGAAAGATTTGATTGATGGTCAAATTTACATCGGTAACCACAGAAATACTACGGTTGCAAGATGGAATCAAGAGACCAATAAGTTTGATCATATGAGACACAAATTTGGTTGGAGAGAGGATGTGTGTAATCATTTTGAAGATGATGATGGGTTTGCGTTATTTGTTCCAATTAGATTAGGAACACAAGAAGATTGGGATGAAAAAATAAAATAATTAATCAGTATATTTTGATTTATAAAGAAAATTATTTATCTTTGTATATATCGCAAGGTAGAGCAGCGGTAGCTTACGAGGCTCATAACCTCGGGGTCGGGGGTTCGAGTCCCTCCCTTGCAACAAAACAGGTGACGACGGCGGTGAAACCCCACTGTCTATAAATCTCAACACCCGCCTTGATTCGCGGTATTATAGCGGTGAGAGTAGAGTTACTATAAGTCGGGAGTAGCTATCCAATGACGAAAATGTAACCACAGATATAGAGATATATTTGTTATGATGTACAAAAGGGTACGAAAAACCTGTTAAAGGATCGGTAGTTCAGTTGGTTAGAATGCTGCCCTGTCACGGCAGAGGTCGCGAGTTCGAGTCTCGTCCGGTCCGCTCGAAGAGTTTTATAGATTTTCAAACCCATTATGGGTCTCAATCGAAAATCCAATCATTGTCTCACTGGTGATTGGGCTAAATGTGAAAGAAAAAATCTATACGGAGAGATGGCAGAGTTGGTCTATCGCACTTGACTTGAAATCAAGAGAACGGGAAACTGTTCCGTGGGTTCGAATCCTACTCTCTCCGCATTAGAAAAGTATTTATTACTATGATCATCGTAGTAATAGTTAGTGGAATGTTAATTGGATATATTGTAGGTTGTTTTTTTCTCGATAGATGGATTAATAACGAATCAGAACACATAGATAACCAATAAATAAAACTTATGACACCAAGGCAGTACAATGAATTAATGAGACAAGCTGATGTTCTTGAAAAAGATAAAATAAACAAAGAATTTCATGATTTGTGGGAACAGTTTACAATTGAAAACCCAAATACTATTGGTGGTTTTAAAGAACAATTTGAGTCATTTAAATGGTTGTGGTTTAAATTAAAAGAAAATAAGAAATATTAAATATTTAATTAATATAGGTGACTAATCATAACCCCTTGAAAATCAAGGGGTTTTTTATTTTGACAAACTCGGAAGCAAAACACGTCCAAACTCGGAAGTTACGAATAAAATTATTTTAAAATATTTTGTGATATCATAACTTTTATGTATTTTTACATTACAATTAAATCATTGAAGATGAAAAATAAATCAATTGTAAACCAACTGAAAAATTTTCCTAAAGATTCAGAAGTGTCTTTGAAATTGAAATTAACAAAATACTCTTTGACTGAGATTTGTTATCATTCAGGCATTTGGGACGGTAAAAACTTTTTTTGTGAGTCACAATCAAATTGGAAACATTCGGAAGCCGAATCATCTGAAGTTAATCTCGAAGAACTTATTGAATTACTATCGAGTAAAACAATAGATGAGATGTCAAGTGATAATTTTTCAAACTTATCTTTAGGTGATTCCACTGATGGTAATATTGAGGTTAGTGAAATTGAATGGGAAGGTGATATAAATGAAGAAGAACAATCGGATGTAGATCCAATGGATCTATATTGGAATTCTGATATTAATGATTCGGACATTACATTTGCACCAAGTTCAATTTGGTTTATGGAAATTGATGTCAATGGTGAAAAGTTTTCAATTGAAAATTAAAACACTCATATGAAAAAGATATTCTTGTTTTTATTTGTTATGATAGTTTTAACATCATGTAATCCCATGATGCACATTATCGGAGTCGGTATGAGAAAATTCAATACCTCTCAAAACAAATATTCAAAATCAAATCCATATTACAAACCCAATCAAAAAAATAATTAGTTATATGTTAATCAGATCCACCATATTATTAATTTTTTTATTCTCATCTATAGTTGGGATGTCTCAAAATAATATCGACAAAGACTCCGTTCAATATTATTTTACAAAGATTCTTAATAACTATAGACAGTCTAATGGTTTATCTAATATTAAACTAAATGATAAACTAAAACAATTCTCGGATGATCATGCAAAATACATGGCAACTATTAATAGAGTAACTCATGGTGAAAATGAATATAGTTTCCATAATCGATTTAATAAAAATTTTGTTGGATATGGAGGAGAAAATTGTAGTGAAGTTTTAATATCAAAAAACATAAGATCTAATTTCAATAATCTAAATGTTGTTTTAGACAAAATAACAACACAAGGAATAACTAATGAATTGTTTGCACAATACACATTCTTAACTTGGAAGAATTCAAATTCACACAATAAATTTCTTTTAGATAAAGAAGTAACGTGTTTTTATCTTTCATATGAGAAAGTTAAAAACACGTACTATCTTGAATATTTTGCAATGAAATAATTACCACTTTGGACACCTCGCGAATTTAGGTGTGACACTCATCAATCTACCAATTCTTATAGTCGGAAGTTCAAAACGGAAACTTGGTATTTCGATATGTAATTTTTTTCTACCTGTTGCGGTAAATCTAATAATGTAATCATTAACAGTTTTGGGTTCATATTCATCAGGAGACCCTGGTGTGGTTGTAACACTCTTTGATTCTTTTTTTGTATCGATAACAAATTGTAAATTTATTTTAGTGTATTTGTACTGATCATAACTTTGTTTATCTGCCATGTTTCCCGACCATTCAGGACCACTTGTACCATCCCCATTTTGACCATTGGAATTGATTGATATTTCTCCTTTAGAAAAATCAATTGAATTTCTTTTTAATTCATTTAAAACATAATTACGAGCAGCTTCCGCTCTTGCCTTAGACAACGTCATAAATGTTGGACATGCTGCATATGGTTTTTTTGTTCTTGGATCTATTGCACAATCTTTTCCATCATTTTGTACGGTTCTACTTGGACCATTTTTTAACTTAGAACAAGATGATTCAACCACCATATTAATTAACTTTCCTGTATTCAAACCACCTTTATCTTGTAACGCCTCTTTTGCTCTTTGTAGTGCCGCAACAATATGTTCGTTTACGAAAGTTCTAAATTCAGGTGTAAGTGTTGCCTCATTATCCACAAAAAAGTTAGATGTTTTTACTCCATCAATAGTTGATAAAATATAACCCGGTTCAATAACCTCATTTGTGACAGGTTCTGTTCCTTTTTTTACTAATTGTTTTTCTATTGTTTCCACATTGTCAACAACAATTTTTTTATCTTTTACCCCTCTTTCACTTTGAAAATCCAATTGAAAACGTTTTAAAACATGAAAATAAAACTTACGTAAGTTTTCATCTGAACTTTGTGATAATTTATTGAACGCATCTTTAGAATCAGGATCCATTCTACTTACCATAGATTCAACAAGTTTGTAATAATCTTTGGATTCGTCTTCTTTAATTGCACCAGCGGCACCGTATTTTTTTATTTCTTCTCGAGTCCGTGCTCTATACAAGTACGCACGTCTTTCTAAATCAATTAGTTTTGCGTTTATGTATTGTCTTTGAGTTTTAGGATCTTTTGTGGAATAGAAAAGATTTATATCTTTATTTTTTTCAATTGATATAAGTTGTTCAGATAAGATATAGTGATTTTTAGTCGCGTCTTGGTGTAATTTTAGAATTCTTTTAGATTCTTCTTCACTTAAATTAAAATTCTGTTTTATCATTTTAAGAGTTTTTTATATAAATATTTGAAAAGTTATTAGGTTTTATAAATATATTTATTAAGAGTGAATTTACAAGAAAACATAGAAAGAATCAAGGAAATGATGGACATTTCATCACAAAATGTCAAATATGATGCTATTCTTATTGGTGGATTAGATTATAGAAAGGATAAAAAGGGGAAATTAATTGACAAAACTATAGATGAACAAGTAGAATTATTAAAACAAGGTTTTGGGAAAGATAAAAAGATAAAAGGTTTTCAATTTAATGTCAGTTCTTCTACATTACTTGAATTTTTAGAGACGAATCCCAAAGTTCCTGTGTTTTTATTCAGTGCAGGTTGTAAAATGGCTTTTGATATATCAAGAAGTCCATTTGTGGATAAGAAGAAGATTTACATAATTGAACCTTGGGGTCTTGGGGAGATCACTCCTAATATTGTAAAAAATGCGGTTAAAGGTGGTGTACCACCAAGACATGTATTTGTTGGAATAAGTAAAGGTACGGGTGTTGGTATTGTAGATGGGGCTGTCCCATCTGGTGCAACAGATCATTGGAGTGCACTTACTCTTGTGGGTAAAATGATGAGTACAAAATAAAACATATTTTCTCTATTTATATATAACATGAAGAAGATTATCATTACCGAATCACAATTAAAAAGAATATTTCTCGAAGAACAATCTGAGGAATATGTTGAACATAAACTTTATGAAGATCATTTGGTAAAGACCACATATTTTGCACCTAAGGATAAAATCTCAAAGTTATTTCATGGTCATGGGTATACATTTACAATTGATATTTTAAACAAATCAAAATTACCTATGACTCTTTTGGCTAAGACACCATCAGATTGGGGTTATAGAGGAGAAAAAGATTTGAATTTTTCAAAACATGCGGTACGTCCAAATGATTTAGGTGAGGTTGAATTCAGTATTGACGCAAATAAAAGAAGTGAAGGCGGTTTCTTTACAACAACAGTGAATATCACATATATTATTGGGAAAACAAAGAAATCATTCGATGTTAGTTTATCTTTTCAAAAACCAAGTAGAGAAGAAACTATAAATTATTGTAAAAAGTTTTATAATGATGGTGTTTTGAACAAAGCTAAATCAACAGTATTGAAGTGGTTAGATGACCCAATAACCATTCAAAAATATATAAAGAATTGGGATATGTCAAAATCTGTAGTGGATTATTATTTTCATCACTATAAAAAGACAATAAAAGATGTCAAATTAGAATATGTGATTGATCCAGATGGTGAATATTTGGCCCAAGTTGCACCAAGAAATTTTAACAAAATATTCAATACTGCAAAGTTTGTTCCTGTAACAATAAATTGTGTTGATAAGTATTTAAACCAATCTTTAAATGCGAAAGATTTTGAATCGGTATTAATACATGAGATGCAACATTTATTAAATATAATACATCCGTGGCATCCTGAGTCTGAATCACCGATAAAAAAAACTTCTAATCTTTACGACATAGCAAAATCACAGATAGGTAAAATCACAAATACTGATCAAAGTTTTTATATTATTAAAAGATTAATTAGTGATGGATTTAATGAAAAAGACGCAAAAACCTTGGCCACGGATTATGTTTGGTCAAGTTATTTAAAATCACATACAGAATATTTGAATAGTGGTAATGAACTTGCGTCATTCGTATTAGGACTAAGAAGATCTTTAAATTTAAGACCAGGACAAGAAATTACTAAAGACAATATTATTAAGAATATAGATAATCCAAATGCGACTTGGATAATAAGATTCTATATTAAAAGTGAATTACCTCTTGAGACATTCCTATCAAAAATAAATTCATATGCAAAAAATGAACCAAGAAGATCAGACACCTACAACGTTTAACAACATAAAAAATGTGGCGTTCACCATATATTTTATTTTGGTTACAATATTTTGTTTTTTTCTTTTTTCATTAATAGAAGAGAAGGATTATGAACTAAAAGAAAAAGAAGAACAGATTCTTGAATATAGTATAATGATTGACAGTTTGATGGATGAACAACATTATTTCCTCGAGTATTTAAAAATTGAAAAACAATGGAACTATCCGAAAGAGAAAAAGATGACATATGGGCAGGAGTAATTGTGATTACTATGGTGTCTTTTTTTATTATCATGAGTTTTATGTCAACATAAACCCGGTGAAGAATTCGGCCACTAACTATATAATGGGCATGATGTGATCCAAGAACTAATCACGGATTCTTTTATTTATACTTGTTGAATATTTATAAAAGATGAGAATTTTAGTCACTGAAAACCAATTATTAAGATTAATTGAAGAATCAAAACCGGGACCCCTTCAATACTTAGGTAAGAAATTAGCAAGTGCCGCTAAAGATGCATTAGGAATGACACCTAAGGTTACAGATCTAAGAGATCTCAGGTTTAAATATTTAAAATTAAAAGATGCAATTGGTAGGTTCAAATATGAGTATATAAAAAAGAATTCATCCAACAAATACGATGAATTGGTCTCAAAATATAAACTTGGATTAATTTCTTCAGATGATTTTATCAAAACTTTAGAGATAGGAACAAGAATAAACTTTATAAAACCCGTTACTAAAGTTTATTCATATAAAGGCGTGAAGTTTAGTGAAAAGGAACACGATGACATTATAAAAATTCTTGATCAAATTGATTACAGGGTAAATAATGGTGGTATAAACACAAATGAGGCCCAGGTACTTGGTTCGTTAGAAATAAAAACAACAAGAGGAAATGAAAGTGATATAATTGGATATAACGATCAATGGGTTGATAATGTTGCCAAACAATATAATTGGGATCAGATATCCATCGATGCTTGGAAGAGTGCTGGTGGATTTGCACCTGACGGAACATCAAATATTTATATCAACCTTCAAAAAATATATTACACAAAACCGGATTTGAGGTTCATATTTTTTCATGAGTTTGCACACATGAAAGATCCGGCAATGATACCATCAGTATCACCTAAATATCGTAAAAATTATGTTCCAAAAGATTTTCCACTCACAAAAAAATATGAATTTCACCAAGCAGAATTGGTTGCAAATAGGGCATCTTTAGTAAATTCTATTGTAGACATAACGAATACTTGGTTAAAAAATAAAGTACCTAAACAAAC
>Ga0315899_10000393_pt1 | contig 53269 bp, 51 predicted proteins | sample LakEriMetagenome_2_FD_203518 | JGI IMG/M metagenome (GOLD analysis project Ga0315899, IMG submission 203518) | Freshwater fungal communities from buoy surface, Lake Erie, Ohio, United States - Buoy 4 MA112 | ecosystem: Environmental > Aquatic > Freshwater > Lake | place: USA: Lake Erie, Ohio... | reverse complement strand
CGGAGTCGGCGCATGCGCTCGGCTACCCGGTGCGCCGCATCCGGCTGCTGGCAGTCATGGCCGGCGGCGCGCTGTGCGGCGTGTCGGGGGCGTATCTCTCGGTCGTGTATGCGCCGCTGTGGGTCGAGGGCATGGTCGCCGGCCGCGGCTGGATCGCGCTCGCGCTCACCACCTTCGCGACCTGGCGTCCGGCACGCGTGCTGCTCGGCGCCTACCTGTTCGGCGGCGTGACGATGCTGCAGCTGCATCTGCAGGGGCAGGGCGTGCAGGTCGCCAGCCAGCTGATGTCGATGCTGCCCTATCTCGCGACGATCGTCGTTCTCGTGCTGATCTCGCGCAACCCGACCTGGATTCGCGTCAACATGCCGGCCTCGCTCGGCAAGCCGTTCCATCCCGGGCACTGAGGCCCGGTTTCCCAAGAAAAGGAAGGAGTCCCGATGAAGCACCTCGCACGACGTTCACTGATGAAGCAGGCCGCGCTCGCCGCGGTGTTCGCCACCGCCGCGCTCGCGGGCTGCGGCAAGAAGGAGGAGCCCAAGCCCGCCGCGGCCCCGACGCCCGCGCCGGCCGCCGCGCCCGCGCCCGCGCCGGAGCCGCTGAAGGTCGGCTTCATCTACGTCGGCCCGGTCGGCGACGCCGGCTGGACCTTCGCCCACGACCTCGGCCGCAAGCACATCGAGGAGAAGTTCGGCGACAAGATCAAGACGACCTTCGTCGAGAAGGTGCCCGAGGGCCCGGACGCAGAGCGCGTGATCCGCGACCTGGTCGCACAGGGGCACAAGCTGATCTTCGCGACCAGCTTCGGCTACATGGACGCGATGGAGAAGGTCGCCAAGGACCACCCGGACGTGAAGTTCGAGCACGCGACCGGCTACAAGACCGCCGAGAACTTCCGGGTCTACGAGGGCCGCTTCTACGAGGACGCCTACATGGCCGGCGTCGTCGCCGGGCGGATGACCAAGTCCAACGTGCTCGGCTTCGTCGGCTCGTTCCCGATCCCCGAGGTGCTGCGCAACATCAACGCGTTCACGCTCGGCGCACAGAGCGTCAACCCGAAGGTGAGCACCAAGGTCGTCTGGGTCAACACCTGGTTCGACCCGCCGAAGGAGGCCGAGGCCGCGCAGTCGCTGATCAACTCGAAGGCCGACGTGCTGCTGCAGAACACCGACTCGACCGCGGTGCTGCAGACCGCCGAGAAGAACGGCAAGTACGCGTTCGGCTGGGACAGCGACATGAGCGCGTTCGCGCCGAAGGCCCACCTCGCGTCCTGCGTGCTGACCTGGGGGCCGTACTACGAGAAGTCGGTCAACGACGTGCTCAACAAGACCTGGAAGACCGAGGTCACCAAGTGGGGTACGAAGGAGGGCATGAACGACTTCATCAAGATCGCGGACTTCGTGCCGGCCGAGGTGAAGGACGAGGTCGAGAAGATCAAGGCGGGCCTGAAGGACGGCTCGTTCGCGGTGTTCAAGGGCCCGATCGCCGACAACACCGGCAAGGAGCGCCTCGCGAAGGACGCGGTCGCCGACGATGCCTGGAAGGGCGGCATCAACTTCTTCGTGAAGGGCATCGAGGGCGCGGTCCCGTCGGGCAAGTGACGCGACGGTGATCGAGGCGACGCACTGGCACCCGGTCGCGCAGGTCGCCGACCTGCGCGACGCGCCGCTCGCCGCGACGCTCCTCGGCGAGGCGCTGGTGCTGTGGCGCGACGCGTCGGGCGCGGTGCACGCATGGCGGGACCGCTGCCCGCATCGCGGCGCGCGGCTGTCGATGGGCCGAGTCGTGCCCGAGGCGGACGCGGCGGGCGGTGCCCGCCTCGAGTGCCCGTACCACGGCTGGCGCTTCGCGGCCGGCGGGCGCTGCGAGCGGATCCCTGCGCTGCCGGGCTTCGAGCCGCCGGCGGGTCACCGCGCGAGCGCGTTCGAGGCGCTCGAGCGGTACGGCATGGTCTGGGTCCGCCTCGCGCAGGGCGACCGCCCTCCGCCCGTGTTCCCGGCCGAGGACGACCCGCGCTTGCGCAAGGTCGGCTGCGGCCCCTACGAGGTGGACACGAGCGCGCCGCGCGTCGTCGAGAACTTCCTCGACCTCGCGCACTTCGGCTTCGTCCACGAGGGCAGCCTCGGCGCGCGCGAACGGCCGGAGATCGACGACTACCGGGTCGAGGACACGCCGTGCGGCCTGCTCGCGACCGGCTGCCGCGCGTTCCAGCCGGTCTCGAGCATCCACGCGACCGGCGGCGCGGTCGTCGACTACACCTACGAGGTCACCGGGCCGTACTCGGCGGTGCTGACCAAGGCGCCCTCCGACCCGGCCGCGGTCGCGATCGAGGGCTTCCGCGAGGCGATCGCGCTCTTCGTCTGCCCGACGTCCGAGGAGACCTGCCGGGTCTGGTTCCGGCTGGCGATGACCGACTTCGCGTCGAGCGACGCGTCGATGCGGGCCTTCCAGGACGCGATCTTCGCCGAGGACGCGCCGATCGTCGCTTCGCAGCGCCCGAAGCGCCTGCCGCTCGATCCGGTGGCCGAGCTGCACAGCGCGGCCGACCGGTCGTCCGCGGCGTACCGGCGCTACCTTAAGCGGGCCGGCGTCGGCTACGGCACCTGCTGAGCGGCCCGCCGCGGGCCCCGCGGCTCAGCCGAGCGTGCGCAGCACCGTCGCGCTGTCCTCGACCCAGCCGAACTTGTGCGCGAAGTTCTTCAGCGTCGCCGCGTGCAGGTCGGGGACGTACGAGGACACCGCGTCGGAGACGATCGTCGTCCGGTAGCCGTGGTGGAAGGCCTCGCGCGCGGTCTCCTCGACGCAGATCTGCGTGACCGTGCCGGTCACCGCGAGCGACTCGACGCCGAGCGCGCGCAGCGTGACGTCGAGCGCGGTGCCGTGGAACGCGCCGTAGCCGAACTTCTCGACCTGGTGCTCGCCGGGCGCGGGCGCGAGCTCGTCGATCACCGCGCTGCAGTCGCGCTCGCCCTCGATGTCCGCGTACCGCCTCGGGTGGCCCTTCCAGCAGGCGCGGGTCGGCGGATGCACCTGCGGCGACCAGTGCCACAGCAGCGACGGCGACGGGAACGCGATGAAGCGGGTGAACAGCACCGGCAGCCCGCGCGCCCGGAAGCCGTCGATCAGGGCGCGGTGCGCGGCGATCGTCGCCCGGGCGTCGGGGACCTCCATCGGCGCGCCGGCGCGCACGAAGTCGTTCTGCATGTCGACGACCAGCAGGGCCGGTCGGTGGAGGCGGTCGCGCGGCTCGATCATGGCGGTTCGCCGGTCGGGAGGGGGCGGCCCAGTGTAGGAGCCGCGCGGCCGTCGATCAACGGGCCGGCGGGCGACCGCGGCCGGCGCGTGGCCCCTGGCGTCAGGATCGCCACGTTCCGGCCGACCCAGACCGGGCGCCGGGGCGCCGATCGGGTCCGGCCGGGCGTCGGCGCGCCGCCCGTCGGGGTGGCGTCCGGGCGTCGGCCAATGCCGGCGGTCCCTAGGGGATTGAAAGTCGGCCCGGCGCACTGATATAGGATCCCGCTCGCGCGGCCCGGATCGGCCGCTGGATCATGGAGACATGTCGATGAAGCGCATCGTGCTGTTCCTGCTGACCAACCTCGCGGTGATGCTCGTGCTGGGCGTCGTCGTCAACGTGCTCGGCCTGAACCGCTTCCTCAGTGCCAACGGCCTGTCCGTCGGCGGCCTGCTCGGCTTCTCGCTGGTGATGGGCTTCGGCGGCGCGTTCATCTCGCTGCTGATGAGCAAGCCGATGGCCAAGTGGTCGACCCGCGCCCAGGTCATCAACGACTCGCAGGATCCCACCCACATGTGGATCGTGCAGACTGTCGCGCGCTTCTCGGACAAGGCCGGCATCAAGATGCCCGAGGTCGCGATCTACGAGGGCGAGGCGAACGCGTTCGCGACCGGCGCCTTCAAGAACTCGGCGCTGGTCGCGGTCTCGACCGGCCTGCTCGAGTCGATGCAGCGCCAGGAAGTCGAGGCGGTGATCGGCCACGAGGTCGCGCACGTCGCGAACGGCGACATGGTCACGATGACGCTGATCCAGGGCGTGATGAACACCTTCGTCGTGTTCATCTCGCGGATCGTCGGCTACTTCGTCGACAAGGTCGTGCTGCGCAACCAGAACGACGGGCCCGGCATCGGCTACTACGTGACCACGATCGTGCTGGACATCGCGCTCGGCGTGCTCGCCGCGATCATCGTCGCCTGGTTCTCGCGCCAGCGCGAGTTCCGCGCCGACGCCGGCGCCGCCGATCTGATGGGCCGCAAGGAGCCGATGATCGGCGCGCTCGCGCGCCTCGGCGGGCTCGATCCTGGCGAGATGCCGAAGACCGTCCAGACGATGGGCATCAACGGTCGCCCGAGCGGGATCATGGCGCTGTTCTCGAGCCACCCGCCGATCGAGGATCGGATCGCCGCGCTGCAGGCGCGGAACTGATCTCCGGGCCTCCCCCGGGGGGCCGACCGACGGGCAGCGGGCGCGGCGAAGGCCGCGCCCGTTTCGTTTCCGGCGCCCCGTAGAATCGCGGCCCTGCGCCCGACCGGGCGCCCGCCCGCGCCGGGCCACCGGGCGCTGCAGCCGGCCCGCCTGCAGCCGTGTTCGAGGACCAACCACGTGAACGACGACCGACTCGTCGAAAACCTCGCCGTCGCCGGGCCCGCCGCCCCGCCACGGCGGGCCCTGCTCCGTCCCGTCGCCGCCGCCGCGCTCTCGGCGGCCGCCCGCCGGCTGCCCGCCGCGCTCGCCGCCGCGACGCCCGCCGCCGCCTCCGCCCAGCCGAAGGGCCCCGCGACCCCGCCGCTCAAGGTCGGCTTCGTCTACGTGAGCCCGGTCGCCGGCGTCGGATGGACGCCGCAGCAGGACGCCGCGCGCCGCGAACTCGAGCAGGCCCTCGCCGGCCGCGCGACCACCACCTGGGTCGAGAACGTCCCCGAGGGCCCCGACGCCGAGCGCGTGATCCGCGACCTCGTCTCGCGCGGACATGGCCTGGTCTTCGCCACCTCCTTCGGCTACATGGAGCCGATGCTGCGCGTCGCGCGCGAGTTCCCCGAGGTCGCGTTCGAGCACCTGTCCGGCTGGAAGACCACGCCGAACCTCGCGGTCTACAACGCGCGCTTCTACGAGGGCCGCTGGCTCGCCGGCATGGTCGCCGGGCGTGCGACCGCCGCGAACGCGATCGGCTACGTCGCCGGCTTCCCGATTCCGGAGGTGCTCCAGGGGATCAACGCGTTCACGCTCGGCGCACGCGCGACCAACCCGAAGGCCGAGGTCCGCGTCGTCTGGACCAGCGCCTGGTTCGACCCGGGCCGCGAGCGCGACGCCGCGATCGCGCTCGCCAACCAGGGCGCCGACGTGCTCGCGATGCATACCGGCTCGGCCGCGGTGCCGCAGGCCGCCGAGGCGCGCGGCCTGCGGGTCGTCGGCTACCATTCGGACATGAGCGCCGTCGCGCCGAAGGCGCACCTCGTGTCCGTGTCCCACCACTGGGGGCGCTACTGCACGCAGCGCGCGCAGGCGGTGCTCGACGGCACGTGGCGCACCGGCTCGACCTGGGGCGGGATCCGCGAGGGCATGGTCCGGGTCGACCCGATCGCGCCCGACGTGGCGAAGGACACGGTCGCGCTGGTGCGCGCGCGGCAGGCCGAACTGGTCGCCGGCCGCGCGCATCCGTTCACCGGGCCGATCCGCGACAACGAGGGCCTCATGCGCCTGCGCGAGGGCACGATGGGCGACGACGCGCTGAACCGCATCGACTGGCTGGTCGAGGGCGTCGTCGGCCGGGTGCCGAAAGGCTGAGCCGCATGGGCGCCGTCGCGATCCGGGCCGACTTCCTGCACTGCCTGCGCGACCCGGGCCTCGACGGCTCGGACGCGTCGGCGGTGGAGCACGTGCGCGACGGCGTGCTGGTGATCCGCGACGGCCGCATCGAGCGGCTCGCGCCGGCGGGGGCGCTGCTGCCGGCGCTCGGGCCGGACGTCGTGCTGCACGACCGCCGCGGCGCGCTCGTCGTGCCCGGCTTCGTCGACACGCACGTCCACGTGCCGCAGGTCGACGTGATCGCGAGCTACGGCAGCCAGCTGCTCGACTGGCTGGAGCGCTACACCTTCCCCGCGGAGCGCCGCTTCGTCGACGTCGCGCATGCGCGCGCCGCGGCCGACTTCTTCCTCGACCGCCTGCTCGAGAACGGCACCACCACCGCAAGCGCGTTCTGCACGGTCCACCCGGGCTCGGTCGACGCGTTCTTCTCGGCCGCCGAGGCGCGCGGGCTGCTGATGGTCGCGGGCAAGTGCCTGATGGACCGCCACGCGCCCGACGGGCTGCGCGACACCGCCGAGGGGGGCGTCGAGGACAGCCGCGCGCTGATCGAGCGCTGGCATGGCCGCGGCCGGGCCCGCTACTCGATCACCGTGCGCTTCGCGGTCACCTCGACGCTCGAGCAGCTCGCGCTCGCCGGCCGGCTCGCCGCCGAGCACCCGACGGTCCACGTGCAGAGCCACGTCGCCGAGAACCGCGACGAGGTCGCCTGGGTGGCGCGGCTCTTCCCCGAGCGGCGCAGCTACCTCGACGTCTACGACCACCACGGGCTGCTGCGCGAGCGCGCGGTCTACGCGCACTGCATCTGGCTCGACGACGCCGACCGCGCGCGGATGACCGCGTCCGGCAGCGCGGTGTCGTTCTGCCCGACCTCGAACCTCTTCATCGGCAGCGGCCTGTACGACCTGCGCCGGGGCATCGCGGCCGGCAACCGGATCGGACTCGGCACCGACGTCGGCGGCGGCACCTCGTACTCGATGCTGCGCACGCTCGGCGAGGCCTACAAGGTCCAGCAGCTGCTCGGCACCTCGATGCACCCGGCCTACGCGCTGTACCTCGCGACCCTCGGCGGCGCGCGCTCGCTGTACCTCGACGATCGCATCGGCAGCCTCGTGCCCGGCCGCGACGCCGACCTCGCGGTGCTCGACCCGGCGGCGACGCCGCTGCTCGCGCGGCGCACCGCGCTGCGCGACGACCCGCTCGACGCGTTCTTCGCGCTCTCGACCCTCGGCGACGACCGCGCGGTGCGCGAGACCTGGGCGCACGGCGTGCCGGTGCACCGGCGCGCGCCGGCGACCTGAGCGGACCCCCGACGATGGCTGGTGGCGGCGGCTCCCGCGCCCCGCGCGCGACCGCGGTCCTGGTGCACGGGCCCTGCGTCGGCCCCTGGATCTGGGACGAGCACCTCGTGCCCCGGCTCGAGGCGATCGGGCTGCGCTGCTTCGCGCCCGACCTGCACGAGGCCTGGCCGCGAGCCGACTGGTCGCCGGCGGTCGCGCGCGTGTCGATCGCTCGCTACACCGACAGGCTGCACGCTGCCCTCGCCCGCGTGCGCGGCCCGAAGATCCTCGTCGGCCACTCGCTCGGCGCGCGCGTCGTCGAGGCGCTCGTCGAGCGCGGGCTTCACGATGGCGTGGTGCTGATCTCGCCGACGCCGCCCGAGGGGCTGGAGGCGCCGGCGCGCGTGCTCGCGGCACGCTGGCCGATGGCGTTCGCTCGGGCCCTGCTCGCGCGGCGGCCGCTGCTGCTGCTCGGCGAGCCCGGGCACGCCGACCGCGAGCGCGTGCGCGCGCTGCTGCTCGATGCACGCGCGCCCGATGCGCTGGTGGACCGCGTCGCGACGGCGCTGCGCGACGAGCCGTACCTCGCCTGCCTCGAGTGGCTGCGCCCGCGCGCGGCCCCGCCGCCGCGCGGCGTGCCGGTGCTCGTGCTGTCCGGCCGCGACGACCCGCTGGTGACGCCGGCCGCGCTGCGCCGCACCGCGGCCGCCTGGGACGCGGTCGCGCACGTGGTCCCGCACGCCGGCCACTGCCCGATGCTGGGCACGCCCGGGGCGACGCTCGCGCGGCACGTCGAGCGCTGGCTGCTCGACACCTGAGGGCCGCTGCCATCCTCGCCCGATGACCGAACGCACCGTCACCCTCGCCGACGTCGAGGCCGCCGCGCGCCGGCTCGAGGGCCGCGTCGTGCGCACGCCGTGCCTGCACTCGCGCACGCTGTCCGCGATCGTCGGCTGCGAGGTGTGGCTCAAGTTCGAGAACCTGCAGTTCACCGCGTCGTTCAAGGAGCGCGGTGCGCTGAACCGGCTCGCGCAGCTCACCGACGCCGAGCGCGCGCGCGGCGTGCTCGCGGTCTCGGCCGGCAACCACGCGCAGGGCGTCGCGCTGCACGCGCAGCGCCTCGGCATCCCGGCGACGATCGTGATGCCGCGCTTCACGCCGTCGGTGAAGGTCGAGGCGACGCGCGCGTTCGGGCCGCGGATCGTGCTCGAGGGCGACACCCTCGAGGACGCGCGCGCGCACGGCCTCGCGCTCGCGCGGGACGAAGGGCTGGTCTTCGTCCACCCCTACGACGACCCCGCGGTCATCGCCGGCCAGGGCACGATCGCGCTCGAGATGCTCGACGAGGTCCCCGGGCTCGACACGCTGGTGATCGCGGTGGGCGGCGGCGGGCTGGTCGCCGGCATCGCGGTCGCGGCGCAGGGGCGCCGACCCGGCCTCGAGGTGATCGGCGTGCAGACCGAGCGCTATCCGGCGATGTACGACGCCTTCCACGGCACCGTGCACCCGCAGGGCACCGGCACCATCGCCGAGGGCATCGCGGTCGGACTGCCGGGCGAGATCACCGCGCGGCTCGCGCGCGAGCGCGTCGCCGACGTCGTGCTGGTTACCGAGGGCGAGATCGAGCACGCGATCGTCGCGCTGCTCGAGATCGAGAAGACGGTCGTCGAGGGCGCGGGCGCCGCCGGCCTGGCCGCACTGCTCGCCGACCGCGCGCGCTTCGCCGGCCGGCGGGTCGGCCTGGTCCTTTGCGGCGGCAACATCGACCCGCTGCTGCTCGCGGCGATCGTGCGCCGCGAGATGGTCCGCAGCGGCCGCCTCGCGCGGTTGCGCATCGAGATCCGGGACCGGCCGGGCGCGCTCGCCGCGATCACCACCGAGCTCGCGCGCGCCGGCGCCAACATCGAGGAGATCCAGCACCAGCGGATCTTCGGCGCGCTGTCGGCCGAGCGCGCGGCGGTCGAGGTGATCGTGCAGACGCGGGGGGAGGCGCACGTCGCGGAGATCCTGGCGGGGCTGGAGGCGGCGGCGTTGCCGGCGGTTCGGTTCTGAGGGGGTCTGGTTTCGGTTCTTCTCTACGGTTGGCGCGGCGGCGCCGGTGCAGGGGGGCCGATGCTTGCTCCGAGGGCCGCACCCCTCGGGCCTTGCGGCCCGAGGGGTTCCCGCCTCGTGCGGACGTCCGACGGGCCGGCAAAAGAACTCGCCCCTACGGGGCTCAGACAGCTTTTGCCTCTAAGGATCGGCTGCGCCGATCCTTGCCCGTCGGACGCCCGCTCGAGGCGGTGCGGCCCAGTCGCGGCGCATCGGCCCCCCTGCACCGGCGCCGTGGGACGTGGGAGGCACGCGGGCACCCCCGCGCTGTGTGGGTGGTGAGATGGCGCGCTGCGCGCGCCACCCCGGGGCGACGGCCTCGCGCCAACCTCGGAGAGCGAGGACACCCCGCGACCGTACCGGCCCGCCCGACCTCGACCGTCCCGCGCAACCCCGTGTCGCCGCCCCATCCCCCACGCGTATGATCGGTCCACTCCCGGCCCACCCCATGCCGCCATGAACCACCCCTACGCCACCTCCGCCGCGCTCAAGCGCCCGCTGCCCGAGGCGCTCGCCGAGCGCCTGCGCGCCCGCTTCGGCGACCGCTTCAGCACCGCGCTCGCCGTGCGCGAGCACCACGGCCGCGACGAGTCGCCGTTCCCGGTCACGCCGCCCGATGCGGTCGTGTTCGCCGAGTCCACCGAGGACGTCGTCGAGGCCGTCCTCGCCTGCCGCGAGCACCGCTTCCCGATCATTCCTTTCGGCACCGGTTCCTCGCTCGAGGGCCACCTGCTCGCGGTGCACGGCGGCCTGACGATCGACGTCTCGCGGATGAACCGCGTGCTGACCGTCGCGCCCGAGGACCTGCTGTGCACCGTGCAGGCCGGCGTCACGCGCAAGCAGCTGAACGCCGAGATCAAGGACACCGGCCTCTTCTTCCCGATCGACCCGGGCGCCGACGCGTCGCTCGGCGGCATGACCGCCACGCGCGCCTCCGGCACCAACGCCGTGCGCTACGGCACGATGCGCGAGAACGTCCTCGGGCTGACCGTCGTCACCGCCGAGGGCAAGGTGGTGCGCACCGGCACGCGTGCGCGCAAGTCCTCGGCCGGCTACGACCTCACGCGCCTGTTCGTCGGCTCCGAGGGCACGCTCGGGATCGTCACGGACGTGACGGTCCGGATCTACCCGGTGCCCGAGGCGATGTCGGCCGCGGTCTGTCATTTCCCGTCGATGGCCGACGCGGTCGACACCGTGATCGAGACGATCCAGCTCGGCGTGCCGATCGCGCGCTGCGAGTTCGTCGACGAGGTGATGGTCCGCGCGCTCAACGCCTACTCGAAGACGACGCTGCCCGAGGCCCCGACGCTCTTCTTCGAGTTCCACGGCTCCGAGGCGTCGGCGCGCGAGCAGGCCGAGACCGTCCAGGAGGTCGCGCGCTCGCACGGCGGCAAGGACTTCCAGTGGGCGACGCAGCCCGAGGACCGCACGCGCCTCTGGAACGCGCGCCACAACGCCTACTTCGCGGCACTGCAGATCCGGCCCGGCTGCCGCGCGGTGACCACCGACACCTGCGTGCCGATCAGCCGGCTCGCCGAGTCGATCAACGGCGCGCGCCGCATCCTCGATCGTGCGCCTTGCCCGACGGCGATCGTCGGCCACGTCGGTGACGGCAACTTCCACGCGATCCTGCTGGTGAACCCCGACGATCCGGCCGAGATCGAGCTGGCCGAGTCGCTCAACGACGAGATCGTGCGGCTCGCGATCTCGATGGGCGGCACCTGCACCGGCGAGCACGGCATCGGCCTGCACAAGATCGGCTACCTGGTCGAGGAGGCCGGCGACGACGCGATCGAGCTGATGCGGCGGATCAAGCACGCGCTCGACCCGGACGGGCTGATGAACCCCGGCAAGATCTTCCGCGCCTGAGCGCGCGGCCGAACCGGGTGGACGCCTCCGACCTGCCGACCGGCTGGCACGCTTCGCTCGCGCTGCGCTTCGCGCGGCGCGGCGTCGCGACGCGGCTCGTGCACAACCGCCACGAGGGCCCGCTGCGGCTGATCCGCGCGCTGCCGCAGGACGACGGCCGCTGCCAGGCGGTGATCGTGCACCCGCCGGGCGGCCTCGTCGGCGGCGACCTGCTCGAGCTCGACGTCGCGCTCGATGACGGCGCGCGCGTCGTCTGCACGACGCCCGGCGCGCAGAAGTGGTACCGCGCCCGCGCGTCGGGCGGCGCCGCGAGCGCGCGCACGCGGGTCGTGCTCGGCGCGGGCGCCGCGCTCGAGTGGCTGCCGCAGCCGGCGATCGTCTACGACGAGGCGCGCGTCGACCAGTCGATCGCCTTCGAGCTCGCCGCCGACGCGCGGATGATCGGCTGGGAGTGCCTGGTGCTCGGCCGCGCTGCCATGGGCGAGCGCTTCGCGCGCGGCACGCTGCGCCAGTCGGTGTCGCTGTCGGTCGGCGGCGCGGCACGTTGGGCCGAGCACGCGGCGGCCGACGCGGGCGACCGGCTGTTCGCCTCGCCGCTCGGCTGGGGCGGGCGCACCGTCGCGTGCAGCGTCTGGGCGGTCGCGCCCGGCGAGGCGATCGGCGAGGCGCTGCGCGACGCGTGGCGCGAGACGATCGACGCGGCGCGCGAGTCCGACGAGGGCCGGGCCGCGCGCCTCGACGGCGGTGCCACCGTGCCGACGCCGGGCTTGCTCGCGGCCCGCCTGCTCGCCGATGATTCGCAGGCCGCGATGCGCGTCGCGCAGGCGCTGTGGGCCCGGGCCCGTCCCGAAGTCCTCGGCGCCGCGAGCGCGCCGCCGCGGATCTGGGCCACCTGAGGCCCGCCCCGCACCCACCGGACATCGAGATGGACCTGTCGCCCCGAGAGAAGGACAAGCTGCTGATCTTCACCGCGGCGCTGCTCGCCGAACGGCGTCGCGCGCGCGGCCTGAAGCTCAACTATCCGGAGGCGGTCGCATACATCACCGCCGCGGTGCTCGAGGGCGCCCGCGACGGGCGCTCGGTCGCCGACCTGATGCACTACGGCACGACGCTGCTGACCCGCGACGACGTGATGGACGGCGTTCCCGAGATGATTCCGGACATCCAGGTCGAGGCGACCTTCCCGGATGGCACCAAGCTGGTGACCGTCCACCACCCGGTCGGCTGACCCTCCGGTCACGGGTTCTCGCGGTGCGCGCGGCGCACCGCCCCAGTGCTTCGTGCCCGCGATCACGATGGCACGGATGTTGCGAACTCCAGGTCCGAGCGCGGCTGCACCGCGCCGCCCCCGATCCGAGTCGCATCCCCGCACCTCCAGAGGACCCCCGATGACCCAACGTCGCGATTTCATCAAGGCAGCCACGGCCGGTGCCGCGGTCACGCTGCCCGGCCTGACCGCCTCCAACATCGTCTTCGCGCAGGACAAGACGCCGATCAAGGTCGGCGTGCTGCACTCGCTGTCGGGCACGATGGCGATCTCCGAGACCGCGCTGAAGAACACCGCGCTGATGGCCTTCGAGGAGATCAACAAGAAGGGCGGCGTGCTCGGCCGTCCGCTCGAGGCAGTGGTCGTCGACCCTGCGTCGAACTGGCCGCTGTTCGCCGAGAAGGCCCGCCAGCTGATCTCGCAGGACAAGTGTGCGGTGACCTTCGGCTGCTGGACCTCGGTGTCGCGCAAGTCGGTGCTGCCGGTCTACGAGGAGCTCAACGGCCTGCTGTTCTACCCGGTGCAGTACGAGGGCGAGGAGCTGTCGAAGAACGTGTTCTACACCGGCGCGGCACCCAACCAGCAGGCGATCCCGGCGGTCGAGTACCTGATGGGCAAGGGCGGCGGCAACGCCAAGCGCTGGGTGCTGCTCGGCACCGACTACGTCTACCCGCGCACGACCAACAAGATCCTGCGCTCGTTCCTGAAGTCCAAGGGCGTCGCCGACAAGGACATCGACGAGAGTTACACCCCGTTTGGCCACAGCGACTACCAGACCATCGTCGCGAACATCAAGAAGTTCGCCGCCGGCGGCCGCACCGCGGTGGTCTCGACGATCAACGGCGACTCGAACGTGCCGTTCTACAAGGAGCTGGGCAACGCCGGCCTGAAGGCGAAGGACGTGCCGGTGGTGGCGTTCTCGGTCGGTGAGGAGGAGCTGCGCGGCATCGACACCAAGCCGCTGGTCGGCCACCTCGCTGCGTGGAACTACTTCATGTCGGTGAAGAACCCCGAGAACGAGGCCTTCATCAAGACGTACCGCGACTGGGCCGCGCGCAACAAGGTTGCCGACGCCGCCAAGACCGTCACCAACGACCCGATGGAAGCCACCTACGTCGGCATCCACATGTGGAAGCAGGCGGTCGAGAAGGCGAAGTCGATCGAGGTCGACAAGGTCCGTCCGGCGATGTACGGCCAGACCTTCAAGGCGCCCTGCGGCTTCACGCTGACGATGGACAAGTCGAACCACCACCTGCACAAGCCGGTGATGATCGGCGAGGTCAAGGCCGACGGCCAGTTCAACGTGGTCTACAAGACCAAGGAGCCGATCCGCGCGAACCCGTGGTCGCCGTTCATTCCCGGCAACGAGAGCAAGCAGAACGCCTGACGGGCCGAGCGCCGCGCGACGCGCGCGGCGCGCCTCCCGTCATCCGAGTTTTCCTGGGGCAACGCAGCAGCGATTCGGGGGCGGCGAACACCGCCGCCCCCGCCTTTTCTCGCGGCGTTCGTCCCGTGCCCCCGAAGCCACGATGAACCTGTTCCCACGGATGCGCGCCTGGCGCGCGGCGCTCGCCCCGGCGTGGCTCGTCATGCTGCTCTGCACGCTGTCGGCCGCGGCGCTCGCAGGCGTCGACGCCGAGGCGCTGAAGAAGCTCGCATCCGACGACTTCGACGAGAAGGGCGCGGCGATCGAGGCGATCGCCGCGAATCCCGACGCCCGCACGCTGCCGGTGCTCAAGGCGCTCGCCGACGGCCAGCTGCTCGTCGACGGGCAGGGCGGCGGCTGGATCAAGACCGACACCGAGGTGCTCGACGCCCTGACCGGCACGCCCGCCAAGCTCCCCGACCCGGCGCCCGACGAGGTGTCGATCAACAACATGCTGCGCGGCCAGATCGACGCCGCGCTGGCCGCGCTGAAGCTGTTCGCACCCGAGCGCGACGTGCGGCTCGCCGCGGCCCGCTCGCTGCAGGGCGGCGAGGACGACGCGCTGCGCGACACGCTGAAGGGTGCGCTCGACAAGGAGGGCGACGCCGACGTGCGCGATGCGATCGCGCTCGCGCTCGCCGCGATCGACGTGAAGTCCGACGACCCGAAGCTGCGGCTGGACGCGGTGCGCACGCTCGCCTCGAGCGAGCGCGCCGAGATGCGCACGCTGCTCGCCGCGATGGTCGAGCAGAAGGCCGACGGCACCTGGACCGAGCCCGACGACGCGGTCCGCACCGCGGCGCGCGCGGCGCTGTCCGAGGTTTCTGGGCGGCTCGCGCGCGCCGAGTGGTTCGGCCGCATCTTCGCCGGCCTGTCGCTCGGCAGCATCCTGATGCTCGCGGCGATCGGGCTGGCGATCACCTACGGCCTGCTCGGCGTCATCAACATGGCGCACGGCGAGATGATCATGATCGGCGCGTACGCGACCTTCGCGACGCAGTCGGCCTTCCGCGCGCTGATGCCCGATGCGATCGCCTGGTACCCGGTGGTCGCGCTGCCGGTCGCCTTCGTGGTGGCCGCGACGGTGGGCATCGTCATCGAGCGCACCGTGATCCGCTGGCTCTACGGCCGCCCGCTCGAGACCCTGCTCGCGACCTGGGGCGTGAGCCTGATCCTGATCCAGTCGGTGCGCCAGATCTTCGGGCCGCAGAACGTCGAGATCGAGAACCCGTCGTGGATGTCCGGCGGGATCCAGTTCGGCTCGCTGGTGCTGCCCTACAACCGGATCGTCATCATCGGCTTCGCGCTCGCGGTGCTGATGGCGGTCGCGCTGGTGCTGAACCGCACGCGGCTGGGCCTCTTCGTGCGCGGCGTCACTCAGAACCGCCCGATGGCCTCGGCGGTCGGCGTGCCGACGGATCGGGTCGACATGATGGCCTTCGGGCTCGGCTCGGGCATCGCGGGGCTCGCCGGCGTCGCGCTCTCGCAGGTCGGCAACGTCGGCCCCGAGCTCGGCCAGTCGTACATCATCGACTCGTTCATCGTCGTCGTGCTGGGCGGCGTCGGGCAGCTCCTCGGCACGGTCGTCGCCGGCTTCGGGCTGGGCGTCGCCAACAAGCTGCTCGAGCCCTGGCTCGGTGCGGTGATCTCGAAGATCCTGATCCTCGCGCTGATCATCGCGTTCATCCAGAAGCGTCCGTCGGGGCTGTTCGCCCTGAAGGGCCGCGCGGTGGAAACCTGACCGTGCTGACGGCACCCCGGCGCAGCCTGTTCACGCCCGTGCAGTGGGCGCTGCTCGCGCTCGCGTTCCTGTCCATCGGCGTCGCGGTGCCGCTCGCGCACGCGTGGCTGCCCGTCGATCACGCGCTGCGTCCGTCGACCTACGCGGTGACGCTCTCGGGCAAGTTCATGTGCTACGCGATGGTCGCGATCGCGATGGACCTGATCTGGGGCTACACCGGCATCCTCAGCCTCGGCCAGTCGCTGTTCTTCGCGCTCGGCGGCTACGCGTTCGGCATGTACCTGATGCGCGGCATCGGCCGAGAGGGCCAGTACCAGAGCGAGCTGCCGGACTTCATGGTGTTCCTCGACTGGAAGACCCTGCCCTGGCACTGGTGGAACAGCGATTCGTTCCTCTGGAGCGTGTTCCTCGTCGTCGCCGCGCCCGGGCTGCTCGCGTTCGTGTTCGGCTTCTTCGCGTTCCGCTCGCGGATCAAGGGCGTGTACTTCTCGATCATCACGCAGGCGCTCACCTTCGCGTTCATGCTGCTGTTCTTCCGCAACGAGACCGGCTTCGGCGGCAACAACGGCTTCACCGACTTCAAGACGATCCTCGGCTTCCGGATCACCGACCCGTCGACCAAGGCGTGGCTGCTGGCCGCCACCGCGGTGGCGCTCTTCGGCACCTTCGTGCTCGCGCGCTGGCTGGTCACGCGCAAGTTCGGCCGCGTGCTGCAGGCGATCCGCGATGCCGAGTCGCGCGCGCGCTTCTGCGGCTACGACACGCTCGGCTACAAGCTCGGCATCTGGACGCTCGCGGCGGTGATCAGCGGCGTGGCCGGCGCGCTCTACGTGCCGCAGGTCGGCATCATCAACCCGAGCGAGATGTCGCCGGCGAACTCGATCGAGGTGGCGATCTGGACCGCGGTCGGCGGCCGCGGCACGCTGATCGGGCCGGTGATCGGCGCCTTCCTCGTCAACGGCGCGAAGAGCTGGTTCACGCAGGCGTTCCCGGAGTACTGGCTGTTCTTCCTCGGGCTGCTGTTCGTGCTGGTGACCCTCTTCCTGCCGCGCGGCGTGGTCGCGCTGTTCGACCTGGTGCGGCGCAAGCCGCCCGCCGAGCCCGAGCCGACGCCCGCCGAGGCGCGGCCGGCGGCGGCGCCGGCGCGCGTCGCCGCCGCCGGGCCGAGCGAGGGTCGGGCGTGAGCCCCGCCGCGACCGCGTCCGCGGACGACACCCGCTCGGGCGAGGGGGCATCGCAGGCGTTCGGCCACCTGGTCACCGGCGGCGTCGACGTCTCGCACAAGGCGATCCTGTACCTCGAGGGCGTCACCGTCAGCTTCGACGGCTTCCGCGCGCTCGACGACCTGTCGCTGACCCTCGACGACGGCGAGCTGCGCTGCATCATCGGTCCGAACGGCGCCGGCAAGACCACGATGATGGACGTCATCACCGGCAAGACGCGGCCCGACGCCGGCCGCGTGTTCTTCGGCCAGACGATCGACCTCACGCGGCTCAGCGAGTCGCAGATCGCGCAGGCCGGCATCGGCCGCAAGTTCCAGCGTCCGACGGTGTTCGAGACGATGTCCGTCTTCGAGAACATGGAGCTCGCGCTGAAGACCGACAAGCGCGGGATGGCGAGCCTGCGCGCGAAGCTCGACTCCGAGCAGCTCGGTCGGATCGAGTCGATCCTGGAGCTCACCAACCTGCGCGGCGAGGTCGAGCGCATCGCCGGCACGCTGTCGCACGGCCAGAAGCAGTGGCTGGAGATCGGGATGCTGCTGTCGCAGGAGCCGCGCGTGGTGCTGCTCGACGAGCCGGTCGCCGGCATGACCGACGCCGAGACCGACAAGACTGCGGAGCTGTGCCTGCAGCTCGAGAAGAAGCACACCGTCGTCGTCGTCGAGCACGACATGGAGTTCGTCTCCAAGATCGCGCGCAAGGTCACGGTGCTGTGCGAGGGCAGCGTGCTCGCCGAGGGCGCGATGGATACCGTGCGCAACGACCCGCGCGTGATCGAGGTCTACCTGGGGCGGTGAGCGCCGCACGATCGCATCGGAGGCGCTCGCGCCCCCTCGGGGGGCCGGGCCGAAGGCCCATGGGGGTAATGTGAAATGCTGAAGATCGAGGGCCTGAACCAGTACTACGGCGGCAGCCACACGCTGCGCGACGTGTCGATCGTCGCCGAGACCGGCGCGGTCACCGCGGTGCTCGGCCGCAACGGCATGGGCAAGACGACGCTGCTGAAGTGCCTGATGGGGCTGCTGCCGGTGAAGTCCGGCCGCATCGAGTTCGACGGCGTCGACATCACGCGCCTGAAGCCGCACCAGCGGGCGCAGCTCGGCATCGCGCTGGTGCCGCAGGGCCGGGAGATCTTCCCGCGGCTCACCGTCGAGGAGAACCTGCTGATCTCGATGGCGGCGACCGGGCAGAAGGAGCGCGGCGTGCCGGGCTGGGTCTACGAGACCTTCCCGATCCTCAAGCAGTTCGTCCGCCGTCGCGGTGGCGACCTCTCGGGCGGCCAGCAGCAGCAGCTCGCGATCGCGCGGGCGCTGGTCACCAAGCCGCGGCTGCTGATCCTCGACGAGCCGACCGAGGGCATCCAGCCGAACATCATCCAGGACATCGAGCGCGTGATCGCGGGGCTGGCCGCGCAGCGGACGATGGCGATCCTGCTGGTCGAGCAGTACTACGACTTCGCCCGCACGCTCGCCGACCGGTACGTCGTGCTGCAGCGGGGCGAGGTGCTGCAGTCGGGCGCCGGCGCGGCCATGGACGCCGACGGCGTCCGGGGCCTGCTGGCGGTCTGATAACCGCGTCCCGCGCGAGCCGGATCCCGATGCCTCGGTGTACGCTAACGGTCGACCCGACCGGGCCGCGCGACGCGGTCCGCGGGCGTCGCGAGAAAGGGTGCCGATGACTCCGGGCGAACTGCTGGTCGACGACGGCGAGATCGAGCTGAACGCCGGCCGCCGCCGGATCGTGCTGACCGTGCGCAACGCCGGCGACCGGCCGATCCAGGTCGGCTCGCACTACCACTTCGGCGAGACCAACGCCGCGCTCGAGTTCGACCGGAAGGCCGCGCGCGGCTTCCGGCTCGACATCGCGTCGGGCACCGCGGTGCGCTTCGAGCCCGGGCAGTCGCGCACCGTCGAGCTGGTGGCCTACGCGGGCACGCGCACGGTCTACGGGTTCCGCGCGATGGTGATGGGGCCGCTGGACGGGCCGGCGAAGAAGGCGGCATCTGCCGGGAATGCCGGGCCCGCGACGAAGGCCGCTCCGGCGAAGAAGGCCGCGCCGGCGAAGAAGGCCGCGCCGGCGAAGAAGGCCGCTTCGGCGAAGCCCGCCGCGCCCGCGAAGAAGCCGGCCGCGAAGAAGCCCCCCGCGTCCTCCCGCAAAGGCTGACCACCATGGCGAAGCTCTCGCGCCGCGCGTACGCGGAGATGTACGGCCCCACCGTCGGCGACCGGCTCCGGCTGGCCGACACCGACCTCGTGATCGAGGTCGAGCGCGACTTCACGGTCTACGGCGAAGAGGTCAAGTTCGGCGGCGGCAAGGTGATCCGCGACGGCATGGGCCAGTCGCAGCTGACCCGCAAGGACGTCGTCGACACGGTGATCACCAACGCGCTGATCGTCGACGCGGTCGCCGGCATCGTGAAGGCCGACGTCGGGCTCAAGGACGGTCGCATCGCCGGCATCGGCAAGGCGGGCAACCCGGACGTGCAGCCCGGCGTGACGATCGCGATCGGCGCCTCGACCGAGGTGATCGCAGGCGAGGGCATGATCCTCACCGCCGGCGGCATCGACTCGCACATCCACTTCATCTGCCCGCAGCAGGTGGAGGAGGCGCTCGCCTCCGGCATCACGACGATGATCGGCGGCGGCACCGGCCCGGCCACCGGCACCAACGCCACGACGGTCACGCCCGGCGCGTGGCACCTCGCGCAGATGCTCAAGGCCGCCGACGGCCTGCCGATGAACATCGGCTTCACCGGCAAGGGCAACGTGTCGCGGCCCGACCCGATCGCCGAGCAGATCGAGGCCGGCGCGATCGGCCTGAAGCTGCACGAGGACTGGGGCACGACGCCGGCTGCGATCGACAACTGCCTGTCGGTCGCGGACCGCTACGACGTGCAGGTCGCGATCCACACCGACACGCTGAACGAGTCGGGCTTCGTCGAGGCGAGCATCGCGGCGATGAAGGGCCGCGTGATCCACACCTACCACACCGAGGGCGCCGGCGGCGGCCACGCGCCCGACATCATCAAGGTGGTCGGCGAGACCTTCGTGCTGCCGTCGTCGACGAACCCGACGCGGCCGTACACGGTCAACACGCTCGACGAGCACCTCGACATGCTGATGGTGTGCCACCACCTGGACCCGTCGATCGCCGAGGACCTCGCGTTCGCCGAGAGCCGCATCCGCCGCGAGACGATCGCCGCCGAGGACATCCTGCACGACCTCGGCGCGATCTCGATGATGTCGTCCGACAGCCAGGCGATGGGCCGGCCGGGCGAGGTGATCCTGCGCACCTGGCAGACCGCGCACAAGATGAAGCAGCAGCGCGGCCCGATCCACATCGACGAGGCGCGCGGCGACGGCGGGCGCAACGACAACTGGCGCGTCAAGCGCTACATCGCGAAGTACACGATCAACCCGGCGATCACCCACGGTGTCTCGCACGCGGTCGGCTCGATCGAGCTCGGCAAGTGGGCCGACCTGGTGCTGTGGCGCCCGGCGTTCTTCGGCGTCAAGCCCTCGCTGATCCTGAAGGGCGGCACGATCTCGATGGCGCTGATGGGCGATCCGAACGCGTCGATCCCGACGCCGCAGCCGGTGCACTACCGGCCGATGTTCGGTGGCTTCGGCGGTGCGATCGCCGCGGGGTCGCTGACCTTCGTGTCGCAGGCGGCGCTGAAGGCGGGCATCGGCAAGCGCCTCGGTCTCGCCAAGCCGCTGGTGCCGGTCAAGGGCATCCGGAAGCTCAAGAAGTCGGACATGGTGCTCAACGGCTACGCGCCGCGGATGCAGGTCGACCCCGAGACCTACGAGGTCCGCGCCGACGGCATGCTGCTGACCTGCGAGCCGGCGACGAGCCTGCCGATGGCCCAGCGCTACTTCCTCTTCTGAGCGGAGCCCGCCGATGCCGATCGTCATGGCCACCGCGCTCGCCGGCGCCGATGCACGCGCCGACGAGGTCGTCGAGCTGCCGTTCGCCTTGCGCGAGCGCTCGCGCTTCCGCGCGACGCTGCTGTCGGGCGAGGAGATCGGCGTCGACCTCGCGCGCGGCACGCTGCTGCGCCACGGCGACCGGCTGCGACTCGACGACGGCCGCGTCGTCGCAGTCGAAGCGGCGCCCGAGCGGCTGCTCGAGGTGCACGCGCACGATGCGCCCGGGCTCGCGCGGATCGCCTACCACGTGGGCAACCGGCACGTGCCGATCCAGGTCGGCGACGGCTGGCTGCGGCTGCTGCCCGACCACGTGCTGCAGGCGATGATCGAGCGGCTGGGCGGCCATGTGCACGAGGTGGAGGAGGGCTTCCAGCCCGAGTCCGGGGCCTACGGCCACAGCCACGTCCACCACGCGCACGACGACCAGGGGCACGGCGGGCGGATCCACGCGTTCGATCCGCGGCACGAGCACCGGCACGAGCACGAACACCGCGACCACGAGCACCACGACCACGATCACGATCACGACCACGGCCCGGGCGGCGGGCACGAGCACCCGCGGAGCGGGCGTCGATGAGCGTGTCCGCGTCGATCGCGCTGCTGCAGCTCGCGAGCCCCGCGCTGCCGATCGGCGGCTACAGCTACTCGACCGCGCTCGAATGGGGCGTCGATGGCGGCGCGGTCCGCGACGAGGCGGGTGCGCGCGAGTGGATCGCCGACGCGCTCGGGCTGTCGCTCGCGTCGTTCGAGGGGCCGCTCGCGCGCGAGGCGATGCGCGCGGCCGCCCGCTGGCCCGCGCCGGACGCGGCCGACGCGCTCGAGTCGCTCAACGCCGCCGCGATCGCGGCGCGCGAGACCGCCGAGCTGCGGCTGGAGAGCGAGCAGATGGGCTACTCGCTCGGGCGCTGGCTCGAGGCGGTGTGCCCGGAGCCGGACGCCGACGCGTGGATCGCCGCGCGGCTGTCGCCGCTCGCGCTGCCGGTCGGCTGGGCGATCGCGGCCACGCGCCTGGGCCTCGCCGAGCGCGACGCGCTGCTCGGCCTCTTCTGGGCGTTCGCCGAGAACCAGGCGATGGTGCTGATGAAGGCTGTCCCGATGGGCCAGATCGCCGCGCAGCGGCTGCTGCGCTCGCTCGCCCCGGAGCTCGAGGCCGCGGTCGAGCGAGCGCTCGCGCTGCCGCGCGAAGCCTGGTCGAGCGCCGCGCCCGGCCTCGCGATCGCATCGGCGCGGCACGAGACGCAGTACTCCAGACTGTTCAGGTCCTAGACGAAGAGAGCAGATGAGCAACCACGGACCCCTTCGGGTGGGCATCGGCGGGCCGGTCGGCTCGGGCAAGACGGCGCTCACGCTCGCGCTGTGCCGCCGGCTGCGCGAGAAGTACGACATCGCCGCGGTCACCAACGACATCTACACGCGCGAGGACGCCGAGTTCCTGGTCAGGAACGACGCGCTGCCGAAGGAGCGGATCCTCGGCGTCGAGACCGGCGGTTGCCCGCACACCGCGATCCGCGAGGACGCGTCGATCAACCTCGAGGCGGTCGACCGGCTGTCGCGCGCGTTCCCAGCGCTGCAGATCGTGTTCGTCGAGTCCGGCGGCGACAACCTCGCGGCCACCTTCTCGCCCGAGCTGTCCGACCTGACGATCTACGTGATCGACGTCGCGGCCGGCGACAAGATCCCGCGCAAGGGCGGGCCCGGCATCATGAAGTCCGACCTGCTCGTCATCAACAAGATCGACCTCGCCCCCTACGTCGGCGCGTCGCTGGAGACGATGGACCGCGACGCGCGCCGGATGCGCGGGGAGCGGCCGTTCGTGTTCTCGAACCTCAAGGTGGGCCACGGGCTCGACGACATCGTGTCGTTCATCGAGCGCCGCGGCCTGTTCGCCTGACCTCCTCCTCCCTTCGCAACGACACCGATCGAGAAAGGCCCGAACCGATGCGTGCTCCTTCCGCTGCTCCGCTGGCCGGCGCCCTGGCGCTGGCGACCGCCGCCGTCCCCGCGTTCGCGCACGACGGGCACCTCCACGATGGGCTGGCCGCGGGGCTCGCGCATCCGCTGGGCGGCGTCGACCACCTGCTCGCGACGCTCGGCATCGGCCTGGTGGCCGGCCTGGTCGCGGCCCGTCCGGCCGATGCCGGTCGCGCGGCGGTCGGCTCGCGCGTCGTGTTCGCCGGCGCGCTCGGCCTCCTCGCCGGTGCGCTCTGGTCGATGTTCTCGGGCCGCGTGCCGGGGCTCGTGGCGCTGCCGGGGGGCGTCGTCGAGGCCGCGGCCGCGCTCGGGCTGCTCGCGATCGCGGCCGCGCTGCTGCGCGTCGAGCGGATCGGCGCCGGCGGGCTCGCGGCGCTCGCGCTCGCGGTCGCGCTGCCGCACGGCTGGCTGCACGCCACGCAAGGGGCGGGCGCGGCGTTCTTCGGCGGGCTCGCGATCGCGAGCGCGGCGCTGTTCGCCGCCGGCCTCGGGCTCGGACGGGCGATCGCGGCGTCGCGCGTCGAGCGGCCGCGCTGGGTGGCCGCGGCCGGCTACGCGGCCGCGTTCGGCTGGCTGGCGAGCGCGGCGTTCCGGTGACGTCGAGGATCATCGTCTGCGACGACCACCCGGTCGTCCGCGACGCGCTGTCGACCTGCCTGCGCGCGCTCGCGCCCGAGTGCGAGGTGGGCGAGTGCGCGAGCGCCGCGCAGCTGGTGGACCGGCTCGGCGACACCGAGCGCTGGGACCTGGTGCTGCTCGACCTGATGCTGCCCGACGCGCGCGGGCTGGACGCGCTGCACCGCGTACGCGCCCGTGCGCCGGAGATCCGGATCGCGGTGATGTCGGCGCAGGAGGACCGCGACACCGTCGACCGGGTGCTGCGCGCCGGGGCGGTCGGCTTCGTGCCCAAGTCGGCCGACCGCACGACGCTGCTCGACGCGCTGCGCCGGCTGCTCGGCCTGCCGGTCGTCGAGGACGACGCGGCGACGACCGGCCGCCGGCCGCTGGGCGTGCCGGGCGGGGCGCTGCCGGACGACGACGGCTGGGTGCACGACGCGCTCGCCGCGCTGTCGCCGCGCCAGACGCAGGTGCTGCGGCTGATGATCCGCGGGCTGCCGAACAAGGAGATCTGCCGCGAGCTCGGGTTGTCCGAGAACACGGTCAAGATCCACATCGGCTCGGTGCTGCGCGGGCTGCGCGCGCGCAACCGCACCGAGGCGGTGTCGCTCGCGAGCCGGGTGGGGTTCGGCGCGCACTGACGGCGCGCACTGACGGCGCGGGCGCGCGGCCCGCGCCGCCGGGTCAGCGCCTGTAGCGCTTCGGCACGAACGGCAGCTTCGCGATCTCCACGCCGGGCCGCTTGTCGCGCACCGACGCGCGCAGCGGCCGGCCGTCGAGCGCGGCGGCCTGCACGTAGGCGAGCATCACCGGCCGGCCCAGCGTCGGCGACACCGTGCCGCTGGTGACCTCGCCGACCGCGGCGTCGGCGGCGTCGAGGATCGTCGCGTGCGCGCGGATCGGCACGGCCTCGGCGGAGACCAGCCCGACGAGCCGGCGCCCCGGGCCCTGCGCGAACTGCGCGAGGAGCGTCGCGGCGCCGGGGAAGCCCCCGGCCTTCGCGCCGCCTGCGCGGCGCGACTTCGGGATCGCGAACGCGAGCCCCGCCTCGACCGGCGTCGTCGTCGGCAGGATGTCGCTGCCGTGCAGCGGCAGCCCCGCCTCCAGGCGCAGCGTGTCGCGCGCCCCGAGCCCCACCGGCTGCACGCGCGGATCGGCGAGCAGCCGGCGCACGATCCGATCGGCGGCCTCGAGCGGCAGCGAGATCTCGTAGCCGTCCTCGCCGGTGTAGCCCGAGCGGGTCGCGAAGCAGCGCGCGCCCTCGAGCGTCAGCTCGCGCGCCTGCATGAAGGTCATCGCCGCGGCGGACGGATCCAGCGCGGCGAGCACGCCTTCCGCGTCCGGCCCCTGCAGCGCGACCAGCGCCGCGTCGACCCACTCGATCGCGAGGCCGGGGCACGCGGCGACGAGCCGCGCGAAGTCGGCGTCGCGGTTGCCCGCGTTGACGACCATCCGCACCTCGTCGCCCAGGTTCACCAGCATCAGGTCGTCCTCGATGCCGCCGGCATCGTTCAGCAGGTACGAGTACTTCTGCAGGCCGGGCGTCCAGCCGTCGAAGTCGACCGGCAGCGCGGCCTCGAGCCCGCGCGCGAGCGAGGCGGCGCTGCCGTCCTTCGCGCGGATCCGCAGCTGGCCCATGTGCGACACGTCGAACAGACCCGCGCGCGTGCGGGTGGCGACATGCTCGGCCTTCAGGCCCGCCGGGTACTGGATCGGCATCTCGTAGCCGGCGAACGGGCCGAACTTCGCGCCGAGTTCGCGGTGCAGCGCCGCGAGCGGGATCGATCGGACCGGCGCCGTCATTCGGAGTAGTCCGAAGTCGGCGGGCAGGTGCAGACCAGGTTGCGGTCGCCCGCCGCGTTGTCGATCCGCTTGACGTGCGGCCAGAACTTCGCGTCGCGCACCCAGGACAGCGGGTAGACGGCCTCCTCGCGCGAGTACGCGTGCGTCCACTCGCCGACGATCTCGCCGGCGGTGTGCGGCGCGTTCTTCAGCGGGTTGTCCGTGCGGTCCCACGCGCCCGACCTCACCTTCGCGATCTCTTCGGCGATCGCGATCATCGCCTCGCAGAAGCGGTCGAGCTCGGCCTTCGACTCGCTTTCGGTCGGCTCGACCATCAGCGTGTCGGCGACCGGGAACGACAGCGTCGGCGCGTGGAAGCCGTAGTCCATCAGCCGCTTGGCGATGTCCTCGGCGGTGACGCCGCACTCGCCCTTCAGGTGCCGCACGTCGAGGATGCACTCGTGCGCGACGCGGCCGTTCGCGCCGGTGTAGAGGATGGGATAGTGGGCCTTCAGCCGCGCGGCGACGTAGTTGGCGTTCAGGATCGCCGCCTCGGTCGCCTTGCGGATGCCGGGTGCGCCCATCATCCGGATGTACATCCACGAGATCGTCGTGATCAGCGCGCTGCCGTAGGGCGCGGCCGACACGCTGTTGGCCGCGTCCGGCTCGGCGTACGGGTCGCTCGCCAGGTGCGGCGCGAGGTGCGCGGCGACCGCGATCGGGCCCATGCCGGGTCCGCCGCCACCGTGCGGGATGCAGAAGGTCTTGTGCAGGTTCATGTGGCAGACGTCGGCGCCGATGTCGCCCGGCCGGCACAGCCCCGCCTGCGCGTTGAGGTTCGCGCCGTCCATGTAGACCTGTCCGCCGGCCGCGTGCACCGCCGCGCAGATGTCCCTGATCGCGGCCTCGAACACGCCGTGCGTCGACGGATAGGTGACCATCAGCGCGGCGAGCGCGTCGCGGTGCTGCGCGATCTTCGCGTCGAGGTCGGCGAGGTCGATGTTGCCGTCGGCGTCGCAGGCGACGACGACGATCTTCATCCCCATCATCTGCGCGGTCGCCGGATTGGTGCCGTGCGCCGACGAGGGGATCAGGCAGACGTCGCGGTGACCCTGGCCGCGCGAGGCGTGGTACGTGCGGATCGCGAGCAGGCCCGCGTACTCGCCCTGCGCGCCCGAGTTCGGCTGGAACGACACCGTGTGGAAGCCGGTGATGTCGGCGAGCCAGTCGCCGAGCTGGCGCAGCATCTCGGCGTAGCCCGCGGCCTGCTCGCGCGGCGCGAACGGGTGGATCGCGGCGAACGCGGGCCACGACACCGGCGCCATCTCGGAGGCCGCGTTCAGCTTCATCGTGCACGAGCCGAGCGGGATCATCGAGTGGACCAGCGAGATGTCGCGGTTCTCGAGCCGCTTCAGATAGCGGACGAACTCGGTCTCGCTGTGGTAGCGGTTGAAGACCGGGTGGGTCAGCACCGCCGAGTCGCGGCGCAGCATCGGCGGGATCGACGCCGGCTCGACGCCGACCGCCTTCGACGACGCGAGCGCGGCCGGGTCGGGGCGCGTGCCGGTCAGCACCTGCGCGAGGTCGGCGACGTCGTCGAGGCCGACGGTCTCGTCGAGCGCGATCGCGATGCGCCCGCCCGCCAGCGTGCGCAGGTTGATCCGCGCCTCGGCCGCGCGGCGCGCGATCGCGGCGGCGTCGAGGCCCGCGGCTTTCGGGTCGATCGTCACGGTGTCGAAGAAGGCCGCGTGCACCGGCGCCACGCCGGTCGCCGCGAGCAGCAGCCGCGCCATCGCGTTCGCGCGCAGCGCGATCCGCAGCAGCCCCTGGGGGCCGTGGTAGACCGCGTAGAACGCGGCCATGTTGGCGAGCAGCGCCTGCGCGGTGCAGATGTTGCTGGTCGCCTTGTCGCGGCGGATGTGCTGCTCGCGGGTCTGCAGCGACATCCGGTAGGCCGGCCGTCCGAGCGCGTCCTTCGACACGCCGATGATGCGGCCCGGCATCATCCGCACCAGGTCCTCGCGGACCGCCATGAACGCGGCGTGCGGGCCGCCGTAGCCGAGCGGCACGCCGAAGCGCTGCGCCGAGCCGATCGCGACGTCGGCGCCCATGCTGCCCGCCGACTTCACCAGCATCGCGGCGAGCGGGTCGACGCCGATCGACAGCTTGCCGCCCGCCGCGTGCAGCGCACGGGCGACGTCCGAGAAGTCGCGCAGCCGGCCCTCGGTGTCGGGGCACTGCACGTGCGCGCCGAACACGGTCGACGCGTCGAACGAGCCCGCGTCGGCGACCACCACCTCGACGCCCATCCACTTCGCGCGCGTGCGGATCACCGCGATCACCTGCGGGTGCACCGACGCGTCGACGAGGAAGCGCGTCGACGCGTGGCGGGATGCACGGCGGATCACGCCGAGCGCCTCGGCGGCGGCGGTCGCCTCGTCGAGGAGCGAGGCGTTGGCCATCGGCAGCCCGGTCAGGTCGACGACCATCTGCTGGAAGTTCAGCAGCGACTCGAGCCGGCCCTGCGCGACCTCGGCCTGGTACGGCGTGTACGCGGTGTACCAGCCCGGGTTCTCGAGCACGTTGCGCCGGATCGGCTCGGGCACGAGGGTGCCGTGGTAGCCGGCGCCGATGTAGCTGCGCCAGACCTGGTTGCGCGCCGCGATCGCCTCGAGTTCGGCGAGCGCCGCGGCCTCGGTGGCCGGCGGCGGCACGACCGCGAGCGGCGCGTCGCGCAGGATCGCGGCCGGCACCGTGTCGCGGATCAGCGCCTGGCGCGACGCGTAGCCGATCGCGGCCAGCATCCCCGCCTCCTGGGCGCCGCCCGGCCCGATGTGCCGCGCATGGAATTCGTCCTGCCCGAGCAGGGCCTGCAGGTCGCGGCCGACGTCCTCGCCGTGGATCATCGCGAGTCTCCCGTCAGGCCGCGCCGGGGCCGGCGTCGTAGGCGTCGGCCGTCATCAGCGCGGCCAGCTGGCCGGCGTCGGCGGGCTTCACGCGGAACAGCCAGCCGTCGCCGAAGGGCGCGGTGTTGACGGTCTGGGGCGCGTCGGCGAGCGCGTCGTTCGCGGCGAGGACCTCGCCGTCGACCGGCGCGTAGACGTCGGAGGCGGCCTTCGTCGATTCGACGACCGCGACCGCCTCGCCCCGGGCGACCGTGCGGCCGGGCTGCGGCAGCTCGGCGTAGACGAGTTCCCCGAGTGCCTCCTGGGCATGCTCGGTGATGCCGACGGTGAACGTGCCGTCGCCGTTGTCGCGGACCCACTCGTGGGTCTCGGTGTAGCGGAGGTCGGAAGGGCTGGCCAAGGCTGGCTCCGGAGGAGGAGAGGTCCGTGCGGGCATCGGTGCGGCGGCGCGAGCGCCGACGCGGGGACACAGCCGCACCACCCGCGTGATGCGCTGCGCCCCCTCTGTCCGTTTGCCTGAGAGATTGACCTTCGGCGAGGCCGTGCGACCCGCGGGCGCGCGACGGCCTACTCTCCAGAGAGCCCGATCCGATGCGGTCCTTTTGCCTGAGAGTTTCCGGGGCGATACACCTTCGGCGCCGGCGCCTGGCCGGACGCGAACGTCCGGGGGCCGGTCTCTCCCGCATCGGCGATGAGGCTGGCCGCGAAGGTAGTCGCGGACCGACGGGGTGTCAAGCGAGCCCGTCCGCTGCGCTGCCAGTCGCGACGGGTGGTGGCCACGATCCGGGCGGCGGTCGTCATCATCGTCAGCATCCGGTGCTCGGAGGGGTCGTCGTGCATCGCGCGCCTCGCGGAACGGCTGCAGGGAGTGCGCGATAATGCGCAGGCACGATTTCGGTGCGATGACAGCGGGGTCTCGAATGAGTCGCATCCTCCACCGCCAGGCGCGGGGCACCTACCCGCGGGTGGTCTCGGGCGAGGGCCCGTACCTGTCCGACGACAGCGGCCGGCGCTGGCTCGACGCCTGCGGCGGGGCGGCGGTCTCGTGCCTCGGGCACGGCCACCCGGCGATCGTCGCGGCGATCGAGGCGCAGGCGCGCCGCGTCGCCTACGCGCACACTTCGTTCTTCACCACCGACGTCGCGGAAGAACTCGCCGACACGCTGGTCGCGGCCGCGCCCGAGGGCATCAGCCACGCGTACTTCGTGTCGGGCGGCTCCGAGGCGATGGAAGCCGCGCTCAAGATGGCGCGGCAGTACCACCTCGAGCGCGGCGAGCCCGAGCGCACGCTGTTCGTCGCGCGCCGGCAGAGCTACCACGGCAACACGCTGGGCGCCTTGTCGGTCGGCGGGAACATGTGGCGGCGCGAGCCGTTCGCGCCGCTGCTCGCGCCGGCGCTGCACGTCTCGCCCTGCTATGCCTATCGCGACCGGCGCGACGGCGAGACGCCCGAGGCCTACGGCGAGCGGCTCGCCGCCGAGCTCGACGCGGCGATCGTCGCGGCCGGGCCGAAGCGGGTGATCGGCTTCGTCGCCGAGCCGGTGGTGGGCGCCACGCTCGGCGCGGTGCCCGCGGTGCCCGGCTACTTCCGCCGCGTGCGCGAGGTCTGCGACCGTCACGGCGTGCTGCTGATCCTCGACGAGGTGATGTGCGGGATGGGCCGCACCGGCACGCTGTACGCCTGCGAGCAGGAGGGCGTCGCGCCCGACATCGTGACGATCGCCAAGGGTCTCGGCGCCGGCTACCAGCCGATCGGCGCGGCGCTGCTGTCGCGCCGCGTGTTCGACGCGTTCGCCGAGGGCTCGGGCTTCTTCCAGCACGGCCACACCTACCTCGGCCACGCGATCGCCTGCGCGGCCGCGCTCGCGGTGCAGAAGGTCATCGCCGAGGAGGGCCTGCTCGCCCGGGTCCGCGAGACGGGCGCGCTGCTCGATCGCGAGCTGCGGCGCGCGCTCGACGACCACCCGCACGTCGGCGACGTGCGCGGACGGGGGCTCTTCCGCGGCATCGAGCTGGTCGCCGACCGAGCGACGAAGGCGCCGTTCGACCCGTCGGCGAAGCTCAACGCGAAGGTCAAGCAGGCCGCGTTCGATGCCGGCCTGATGTGCTACCCGATGGGCGGGACGATCGACGGCCGGCGCGGCGACCACGTGCTGATCGCACCGCCCTACACCATCGACGCGTCGCACGTCGACGCGATCGTCGGCGGGCTGAAGGCCGCGATCGACGCCGCGACCGCCTCGGCACGCGCAGGCTGACCCGCCGCCGACGTCCCGCTCAGGGCTTCAGCGCCGCCGCCTCGGCCGCGCAGTCGCCAGGCACGCGCGCGCCCTGGGCCCGCAGCTCGGCGAGCTCCTTGCGGGCGAGCGCGATCTGGGCGGCGTAGGTCGGGTCCGACTGCAGCCGCGCGAACGCGGCCGCACCGACGACGCGGCCGGCGTCGACGTCGCTCTGCCAGTGCACGCCGCAGATCACCCGGCTCTGGCCGAACGCGTAGGCACGCTGCAGCAGCGCGTCGGCGCGCTCCGGCGCCACCGACGCGAGCACCAGCCCCCACGCCCAGCCGAGCGCGGCGTGCCCGGACGGGTACGAGCCGTCCTTGACGAGCCGCGGCTCCTCGGCCGCCGAGCACGAGGACTCCTTCATCGCGACGAACGGGCGCGTGCGGTTGTAGTGGTCCTTCGCGCGGTAGGTCGCGAGGCCGGCGTCGGCGAGCGTGCGGCGCAGCACCATGTTCAGGTGCGGCGTGCGCTCGGCGGTGACCGGTGCGCCGAGCGCGCACTGGAAGGTCGCCGCGGCCGCCGGGAAGCGCAGCTCGGCGTCCTGGGTGGCGAGGCGCCAGCGCGGCGTGTCGCGCAGCGCGCGGGTCGCGCGGTAGGTCTCGAGGTCGGCGGCCGCGCGCGGCGAGCCTTCGGCGGGCGGCGGCGGCAGCAGCGCGAGGCTGTCGGGCAGCGCCTTGCGGTCGAGGTAGCCGTTCAGCACGCCGGAGCCCGCGCGGACCTCGCCGACCTCGTCGGGCGACACGGTGGGCGCGGGCGGCGTCGCGCAGGCGGCGAGAAGGAGCGCGGCCGCGAGCGGCGCGGCGCGGCGGGTCGACATGGCCATCGGGTCTGCCTGGGACGGCGGCGGTCCGGAGCGGCCGCGCTTCGTGCCTCGATGATAGCGCGCCGCCCACGGCGGTGGGCGCGCGCGGCGCGCGTCCCGGATCTGAACGGGCCGCGGGTAGAATTCGCCGACCCCACCCGGAGATGCCCACGATGGACACCACCCGTCACGCCCCGTCCCGGCGACGCGCCGGCTTCGCCGCAGCCGCCGCTGCGCTCGCGCTCGGCACGCTGGCCGCGATCCCGGCCGCACAGGCCCAGCAGCGGTTCGTCACCATCGGCACCGGCGGCGTGACCGGCGTCTACTACGCGGCGGGCGGCGCGATCTGCCGCCTCGTCAACAAGGACCGCGCGAAGCACGGCATCCGCTGCTCGGTCGAGTCGACCGGCGGCTCGGTGTTCAACGTCAACACGATCCGGGCCGGCGAGCTCGACCTCGGCTTCGCGCAGTCGGACGTGCAGTTCAACGCGACCAAGGGGCAGGGGCCGTTCAAGGACGGCGCGTTCGGCGACCTGCGGGCGGTCTTCTCGGTGCACCCCGAGCCGTTCACGCTGCTCACGCGCAAGGAGGCCGGCATCAAGTCCTTCGCCGACCTCAAGGGCAAGCGCGTCAACGTCGGCAACCCCGGCTCGGGCACCCGCTCGTCGATGGAGGAGCTGCTCGGCGCGCTCGGCTGGACGATGAAGGACTTCTCGCTCGCCTCGGAGCTCAAGGCCGACGAGCACGGCCCGGCGCTGTGCGACGGCAAGATCGACGCGTTCTTCTACGGCGTGGGCCACCCGAGCGCGAACATCCAGGACCCGACCACCACCTGCGGCGCGAAGCTCGCATCGATCGGCGGGCCCGCGATCGACAAGCTGGTCGCCGATCGCCCGTACTACGCGAAGGTGACGATCCCGGCGGGGCTGTACCCGAACAACCCGGACGCCGCGCAGACCTACGGTGTGCTCGCGACGGTCGTCGCGTCTGCGAAGACCCCGCCCGAGACCGTCTACCAGGTCGTCAAGGCGGTGTTCGACAACTTCGACGAGTTCAGGAAGCTCCATCCGGCGCTCGCGAACCTGACGCCGGAGGCGATGGTCAAGGACGGGCTGTCGGCGCCGCTGCACGACGGGGCGGTGCGCTACTACCGCGAGAAGGGCTGGATCAAGTGAGGGCCGCGGTCGCGGGGATCGCGTGACCGGCGCGCCGGCGGGGACGACGACGATCGGCCCCGCCGCGAGCGGCGACGAGCTCGAGCGGATCGTCAAGGAGGCCGACCTCGGCGGGCGCGAGCCCGCCGGCGCGATCGGCCGCGCGATCGCGCTGATTGCCGGCGCGTGGTCGCTGTTCCAGCTCTGGTACGCGTCGCCGCTGCCCTTCGTCGTGGGCGTCGGCATCTTCAACGACACCGAGGCGCGCGCGATCCACCTCGCGTTCGCGGTCTTCCTCGCGTTCGTGGCGTTCCCCGCGTCGAAGCGCTCGTCGCGCACCCGCGTGCCCGTGGGCGACTGGGTGCTCGCGCTCGTGGGCGCGTTCTGCGCGGCGTACCTGTACCTCTTCTACGCCGAGCTCGCGACGCGCCCGGGCCGTCCGTCGACGCTCGACCTCGCGGCAGGCTTCGCCGGCATCGCGATCATGCTCGAGGCGACGCGCCGCGCGATGGGCCTCGGCATGCTGGTCACGACCGGCCTGTTCATCGCGTTCGTGTTCGCCGGGCCGCTGATGCCCGACGCGCTGCTGCACAAGGGCGCGAGCCTGCAGCGCTTCGTCTCGCACATGTGGCTCACCACCGAGGGCGTCTACGGCGTCGCGCTCGGCGTCTCGGTGCAGTTCATCTTCCTGTTCGTGCTGTTCGGCACGCTGCTGGACATCGCGGGCGCGGGCAACTTCATGATGCAGCTCTCCTTCGCGCTGCTTGGCCACCTGCGCGGCGGCCCGGCGAAGGTGGCGGTGGTGTCCTCGGCGATGAACGGCCTGGTGTCGGGCTCGTCGGTGTCGAACGTGGTCTCCGGCGGCATCTTCACCATCCCGCTGATGAAGCGCACCGGCTACCCGGGCGTGAAGGCCGGCGCGATCGAAGCGGCCTCGTCGATCAACGGGCAGATCATGCCGCCGGTGATGGGCGCGGCCGCGTTCCTGATGGTCGAGTACGTCGGCATCCCGTACTCGGAGATCATCCGCCATGCCGCGCTGCCGGCGGTGATCTCGTACGTCGCGCTCTTCTACATCACGCACCTCGAGGCGCTGCGCTACGGCATCGAGCCGCTCGAGCGCGAGCGCGAGCCCACCTGGCGCGAGCGCGTGCTCGGCTGGGGGCTGGGCACCTCGGGCATGCTCGTCGCGATCGCGGCGATCTACTACGGCATCGAGGGCCTGCGCGCGCTGGTCGGACCCGAGCGGACCTGGCCGCTGGTCGTCGCCGGCGCGGCGGTCTACGTCGCGCTGCTCGCGTTCTCGTCGCGCTACCCGGACATCCCGGACGACGACCCGGCGGCGCCGGTCGTGCACCTGCCCCGGCCATGGCCGATCCTGCGCTCCGGGCTGCACCTGATGGTGCCGATCGTCGTGCTGCTCTGGTGCCTGACCGTCGAGGAGCTGTCGCCGGCGACCTCCGCGTTCTGGGCGACCGCGACCTCGATCGCGATGGTGCTGCTGCAGCCGGCGCTGCTCGCCGCATTCCGCGGCGAGGGCGGCACGGGTGCCGCGCTGTCGCGCGGGGCCGCCGACCTGTGGCGCGGGCTGGTCGTCGGTGCGCGCAGCATGATCGGCATCGCGGTCGCCTGCGCGAGCGCGGGCCTGATCGTCGGCGCGGTGACGCTGACCGGCATGGGCCTGATGATGACCGACTTCGTCGAGGCGGCCTCGGGCGGCAACGTGCTGCTGATGCTGGTGCTGACCGCGCTCGTGTGCCTGCTGATCGGCGCCGGCGTGCCGACGACGGCGAACTACATCCTCGTCGCGACGCTGATGGCGCCGGTCATCGTCGAGCTCGGCGCGCGCAGCGGGCTGGTGATCCCGCTGATCGCGGTGCACCTGTTCGTCTTCTACTTCGGGATCATGGCCGACGTGACGCCGCCGGTCGGGCTCGCGTCGTACGCCGCGTCCGCGATCTCCGGCGACGACCCGAACGCGACCGGGCTGCAGGCGACCTGGTACAGCTTGCGCACCGCGGTGCTGCCGTTCGCGTTCATCTTCAACCCGCAGCTGCTGCTGATCGGCGTCGACTCCTGGTGGCAGCTGCTGCTGGTCTGCGGCTCGGCGACCGCGGCCTCGCTCGCGTTCGCCGCGGCCTCGATGCGCTGGTTCCGGGTCCGCTGCACCTGGCCGGAGGTCGTGCTGCTGCTGCTCGCCGCGTTCCTGCTGCTGCGGCCCGACTGGGTGCTCGACCGCGGCTGGGCGCGCTACGTGGAGCATCCGCCGGCGAAGGTGTTCGACCTCGCCTCGGGGCTCGCCACCGACCAGTGGCTGGTGCTGCGCGTGCAGGGCCAGTCGATCGAGGGCGACGACGTGTCCAAGCTGGTCGCGCTGCCGATGGGCGAGGGCGAGACCGGCCGGGCGCGGATCCGCGCGGCGGGCGTCACGATGACCGAGCTCGGCGGCAGGATCACCGTCGCCGACGTGAAGTTCGGCAGCCGGGCGCGCAAGCTCGGGCTCGAGCCGGGCTACGAGCTGGTCGGCGTCGAGGTCCGCAACCCGGTGCGGCCCGACGACGCGTGGGGCGTGCTCGCCGGCGTGCTGCCACTGCTGCTCGCCTGGTGGCTGCAGGGCCGGCGCATGCCGGCCGGCCCGGCCGCGGGGCTTCGCGGCGACGTGGCGCCGGCCGGGCGATAATCCGGTCCGATGAACGCCGAAACACTCGCCGCCACCCGGGCCGTCGCGCCCGCCGCCGAACCCCGCTGGGCCGACCAGGACGCCCCGCCCGATGCGCAGCGCGCCGCCGCGATCGTCGCCGCGCTGCGGGCGGTGCTGCCCGCGCGCTGCGTGCTCGCCGGCGTCGAGCAGACGCGCCCGTACGAGTGCGACGGCCTGTCGGCGTTCCGCCGGCTGCCGGTCGCGGTCGTGCTGCCCGAGACCGAGGAGCAGGTCGTCGCGGTGCTGAAGGCCTGCCGCGGCCTGGACGTCCCAGTGGTCGCGCGCGGCGCCGGCACCAGCCTGTCGGGCGGCGCGATGCCGCACGCGGCCGGCGTCGTGCTGTCGCTCGCCCGCTTCAACAAGATCCTCTCGGTCGACGCGGCGTCGCGGACCGCGCGCGTGCAGCCCGGCGTGCGCAACCTCGCGATCTCCGAGGCGGCCGCGCCGCACGGCCTGTACTACGCGCCTGATCCCTCGTCGCAGATCGCCTGCACGATCGGCGGCAACCTTGCCGAGAACTCGGGCGGCGTGCACTGCCTGAAGTACGGCCTGACCGTCCACAACGTGCTGCGGATCCGCGGCGTCACCATCGACGGCGAGATCGTCGAGCTCGGCTCGGGCGCGCTCGACGGTCCGGGGCTCGACCTGCTCGCGCTCGCGATCGGCTCGGAGGGGATGCTGCTCGTGGCCACCGAGGCGACGGTGAAGCTCGTGCCCAAGCCGCAGCTCGCGCGCGTGGTGATGGCCTCGTTCGACGACGTCGTGAAGGCCGGCGACGCGGTCGCCGCGATCATCGGCGCCGGGATCATCCCCGCGGGCCTCGAGATGATGGACCGCAAGGCGACCGAGGCGGTCGAGCCGTTCGTGAAGGCCGGCTACGACCTGTCGGCCGAGGCGATCCTGCTCGCCGAGTCCGACGGCACGCCCGAGGAAGTCGAGGAGGAGATCGCGCGGATGGAGGCGGTGCTGCGCGGGGCCGGCGCGACCGCGATCGCGGTCTCGAAGGACGAGGCCGAACGGCTGCGGTTCTGGTCGGGCCGCAAGAACGCGTTCCCCGCCGCCGGCCGCATCTCGCCCGACTACTACTGCATGGACGGCACGATCCCGCGCAAGAACCTCGGCAGGATGCTCGCCGCGATCGCGGGCATGGAGCGCACCTACGGGCTGCGCTGCATGAACGTCTTCCACGCCGGCGATGGCAACCTGCACCCGCTGATCCTGTTCGACGCGAACACGCCCGGCGAGTGGGAGCGCGCGGACCGCTTCGGCGCCGACATCCTCGAGCTGTGCGTCGAGCTCGGCGGCACGGTAACCGGCGAGCACGGCGTCGGCATCGAGAAGATCAACTCGATGTGCGTGCAGTTCTCGCCGGCCGAGCGCGCCGCGTTCTTCGCCGTCAAGCGCGCGTTCGACCCGCCGGGGCTGCTGAACCCGGGCAAGGGCATCCCCACGCTCGCGCGCTGCGCCGAGTACGGGAAGATGCACGTGCAGGGCGGGCGCATCGCGTTCCCCGACATCCCCCGCTTCTGACCGAGACCGCCTTGGAACCGAGCGCCTCCCCGGCGGCCGCCGCGCCGCCCCGCGCCACGGCGGGCGAGCCCGTGGTCGCCGATGCGGCGCTGCGCGCGCTGCGCGACTGCGTGCGCGCCGCCGACGCCGACCGCATCCGGCTGCGCCTGCGCGGCGGCGGCACGAAGGACTTCTACGGCGAGCCGGCCGGCGGCGAGCCGCTCGACCTGCGTGCGCTGTCGGGCATCGTGTCGTACGAGCCGACCGAGCTGGTGGTCACCGTGCGCTGCGGCACGCCGCTCGCCGAGCTCGAGGCGGCGCTCGCCGAGCGACGCCAGTGCCTGCCGTTCGAGCCACCGCACTTCGGCGCGGGCGCCACCGTCGGCGGCATGGTGGCCGCGGGCCTGTCGGGGCCGCGGCGCGCGAGCGCGGGCGCGGTGCGCGACTACGTGCTCGGCGCGGTGCTGATGAACGCGCAGGGCGAGCCGCTGCACTTCGGCGGGCAGGTGATGAAGAACGTCGCCGGATACGACGTGTCGCGGCTGCTCGCGGGCTCGCTCGGCATCCTCGGGCCGATCGTGCAGGTCTCGCTGAAGGTGCTGCCGGTGCCGCCCGCTGAGTCGACGGTGCTGATGTCGGCCGGCCTGCGCGAGGCGCTCGACCTGATGAACCAATGGGCCGGACAGCCGCTGCCGATCTCCGCGACCGCGTGGCACGCGGGCGACCTCGGCGTGCGCTTCTCCGGCGCGCGCGCCGCGGTCGACGCGGCGGTCGCGCGCTTCGTCGACGCGCACGGCGCGCAGCCTGTCGAGCCCGAGCAGGCGGCCTCGGTGTGGACCGGGCTGCGCGAGCACACCGATCCGTTCTTCGACGGCGAGCTGCCCACCTGGCGGCTGTCGGTGCCCTCGATCGCGCAGCCCTTCGAGTTCCCGGGCCGCCAGCTCGTGGAGTGGGGCGGCGCGCTGCGCTGGTTCCGCACCGACGTCGACCCCGCGGTCGTGCGCCAGGCGGCCGCGACCGTCGGCGGCACCGCGACGCTGTTCCGCTCGCGCGACCGCGCGCCGGGCGTCTTCCCGCCGCTGCCCCCCTCGGTGCTCGAGCTGCACCGGCGCATCAAGCGCGAGTTCGACCCTCGCGGCATCTTCAATCCCGGCCGGCTCGTCGCCGGCCTCTAGGGCGTCCGCACCGAATGGAGACCCATCTCGCCGACTGGCTGCGCGGCACGCCCGAGGGCACCGAGGCCGAGTCGATCCTGCGCTCGTGCGTGCACTGCGGCTTCTGCACCGCGACCTGCCCGACCTACCAGCTGCTCGGCGACGAGCTCGACGGCCCGCGCGGCCGCATCTACCTGATGAAGCAGGTGATGGAGGGCGTGACGCCGACGCGCGAGACGCAGCTTCACCTCGACCGGTGCCTCACCTGCCGCAACTGCGAGAGCACCTGCCCGTCGGGCGTGCGCTACGGGCACCTGGTGGACATCGGGCGCTCGCTGGTCGAGCAGCGCGTGAAGCGCCCGCTCGGCGAACGCGTCGTGCGCGGCGCGCTGCGCGAGGGGTTGACGCGGCGCTGGCTGTTCGACCCGGCGATGCGTGTCGGGCAGGCGCTGCGCCCGCTGCTGCCCGGCACGCTGAAGGCGAAGGTGCCGGCGCGGCGCGGGCCCGGCGAGCGGCCGCGCCGCGTGCACGCGCGCAAGGTGCTGCTGCTCGACGGCTGCGTGCAGCCCGCGATGATCCCCGCGATCGACGCGGCGACCGAACGCGTGCTCGATGCGCTCGGCATCCAGGGCGTCACGGTCGCACGCTCGGGCTGCTGCGGCGCGATCCGCCATCACCTGAACGACGCGGCCGGCGCGCTCGACGAGGCGCGCCGCAACATCGACGCATGGTGGCCGTGGATCGACGGCAGCCGCGTGTCGCGCACCGACGGCGGCCAGCTCGCCTCGACGCGCGGCGAGGGCGTCGAGGCGATCGTCGTCAACGCCTCCGGCTGCGGCGCGATGCTCGCCGACTACGGCCACCTGCTGCGCGACGATCCGGCCTACGCGCAGAAGGCGGCGCGCGTGTCGTCGCTGGTCCGCGACCTGTCGGTGTTCCTGCAGGGCGAGCGCGAGCGGCTCGCCGCGCTGGTCGCGTCGGCGCCGCCGCGCACCGACGGCGAGCGGCCCGCGAAGCGCGTCGCGTTCCATCCGCCGTGCACGCTGCAGCACGGCCAGCAGGTCCGCGGCGCGGTCGAGTCGCTGCTCGCGGCCTGCGGCGCGGAGCTCGTGCCGTTCTCCGAGTCGCACCTGTGCTGCGGCTCGGCAGGCACGTACTCGGTGCTGCAGCCGGCGCTGTCGTCCGAGCTGCGCGACCGCAAGCTTGGCCACCTGCAGGCGAACGCGCCCGACGCGATCCTGTCGGCCAACATCGGCTGCCTGACGCACCTGCAGTCGGGCACGGGCACGCCGGTGCGCCACTGGGTCGAGTGGGTCGACCGCGCGCTGCCCGCGGCCCGCTGAGCGCGGGCCGCCGACCGCGCCGCGCCGATGTCCGCCCCGGCCCCCGCATCGCCCGCGACGTCCGCGGCCGGGGCCGAACCGCTGCTGGTGCGGCTGCCGAACTGGGTCGGTGACGTCTGCATGGCGCTGCCCGCGCTGCGCGCGCTCGAGGCCGCCGGCTTCGCGCCGGTGCTCGCCGGCAAGGGCTGGGCCGCCGACCTGCTCGCGGGGCACGACTGGCCGCTCGTGAAGCTCCCCGCGGGCACGCGCGCCGGGGCGCGCGCGCTGCGCGAGGCGCACGCGCCGCGACGCGGGTTGCTGCTGACGAACTCGATCGGCAGCGCGCTCGCGCTGCGGCTCGCGGGCGTGTCCGCGCTCGGGCATCGCAACGAGGGTCGGGCATTCCTGCTCGGCCGGGCGCTCGCGCGGGTCGACGGCCTGCACGAGGTCGAAGTCTTCTGGCGGCTCGCCGCGGCGACCGCCGAGTGGCTCGGGTGCGTGCCGCTTCCGCCCGCACCGCCCGCATCGCTCGGGCTGCGACTCGCCGACGCGCACCGGCGCGCGGCGCGCGATGCGCTCGCGCGCGCGGGGCTCGCCGACGGCGCGCGCTACGCGGTGGTCGCGCCGCTCGCGGCCGGCACCACCGGCGGCGCGAGCAAGGCGTGGCCCGCGTTCGGCGAGCTCGATCGCGCGCTGCGCGACGCGGGGCTCGCCACGGTGTGCTGTCCCGGACCCGGCGAGGACGCGGCGGCGCGTGCCGCCGTGCCGGGGGCGATCGTGCTGCCCGGGCTCGGGCTCGGCGCGTACGCGGCGGTGTGCACCGGCGCGCGCGTGACGGTCGCCAACGATTCGGGGCCGATGCATCTCGCCGCCGCGCTCGACGCACCGGTCCTCGGCGTGTTCGGCCCGGGTGACCCGCGGCGCACGCGGCCGTGGGGCCCGCGCGCGCACTGGGTCGGCGGTGACGGTGCGTGGCCGTCCACCAAAGCGGTCGTGCGGCTCGTCTCGGAGGTCGCGGCCTGACTCGATCCGGTGAGTCCCCTTCAGAATGGGTCAGAGTGTGTCGAGCGCGAGCGTTCGGACGGTCGGTGCCGTGGTACGGTCGGCGCACCTGAGGCTGGCAGATTCGAGCATGGAGCAGGGAGCAGAGCGGACTGTCGACGCATCGGCGTGCACGACGCGTGCGGCGTCCCCGCGGATCATCGCCATCGCGCTCTTGCTGCTCGGGCACGCGTCGCTGCTGCTCGCAGGCGTCTTCGAGGCGGCCCCCTGGGTGCCGATCCTCGAATGTGTCGTCGTGTGCGCGATCGGCCTCGTGCATCTGCGGCGCGTGTCGGGCGAGTCCGAGGCCGTCGCCGAGGCTCCGGCGGCGCAGCCCGCCCCGTCGTTCTCTCAGCCGATCGTCCCCGGCCGCGTCGCGCCGCCGCTCGACGCCGCCGACCGCGCCGCCGGCACCTGAGTCAGCGCGGCGCGGGCTGCCAGCCGGTCAGCGCCCAGCGCGTGCGCTCCTCGCGCGCGCGGCCGGAGCGGCCCGTCGGCGAGCCCGGCATGTAGGTGCCGGTCCATTCGCGCTGCACCCAGCGGCCGACCTCGGGCGCGTACCACAGCGTGTCGACGCGCTCCGGCAGGTAGCGGAAGAAGTCCGGATGCCGGTAGTCGACGAGCTTCTCGATGCGCAGCGCGTCGAACGTGCCCGCGGGCACCGTGACGCGCTCCCAGCCGAGCACCCGCAGCCGCTGTGCCCAGTCGAGCGGCTGGCTGGAGTACTCGCTGCGGTAGCGCGTGCGCGACGCGAGGGATTGCCCCGCGCGCGCGCCCGGCGGCACGACCGGCATCGGCGCCTCGAAGACCATCGGCGCGTCGTAGACCGACTCGGCGATCACGGTCCACGCGTCCGCGTAGCGCTCCTCGAGCACCGGGCGGCCCTGGCCCGGATCGACGCGCAGGCGGATCTCGGGCGAGACCGCGACCACCTCGACCGCGGTCTCGCCGACGGTCCCGCCGTTGTATAGATTGGTGAGGCGGTAGCGCCAGCGGTCGCCGACGCGCAGCGACGGCGCGCGCAGCGGCTCGGCGCCGGCCGGTGCGGGCACCGCCGACGGGTTCGCGCAGCCGGCGCCGAGCGCGCCGAATGCGACGCCGGCCCACGCGGGCGCGGCGAGCAGGCCGCGCACCGCGCGGCGACGGGACGGATCGGGATGCGGCATCGATGCGCTCCGTGACAAGGAGGGCGCGTGGCGCCTCAGCGCGACACGGGGGTGGGCACGTAGGCAGTCAGCTGCCACATCAGCCAGTCCTCCCGCCCCTGCGTGCCCTCGGGGGCGTTGTCGGTGCCGCTGCGCCCGGCGCTGATGTAGTCGCCGCGCCATTCGCGTTGCACCCAGCGGTTGACCTCTGGCGCGTACCACAGCGTGTCGGACAGCGTCGCCGACATGCGGTTGTCGTCGACGTGGTCGTAGGCGACGACGCGGCCGACGCGAAGGCAGTCGAACGCACCGGCGGGCACCTGCACGCGCTCGCGGCGCGCCGCGGAGAGCTGCTGCGTCCAGCGCCGGCGCTTGCCGGTGCCGACGTCGAGGTAGGTGGTCGAGCCGGAGCCCGCGCCGTTGCCGCCGACCGACGACGGCAGCAGCGGCACCGGCGCCGCGTAGTCGTACGACGCGCCGTACAGGATCTCGGAGAGCGCCGACCACGCGCTCGCGAAGCGCTCCTCGCGCACCGGGCCGCCGCGCCGGCTGGTCACGGTCATCCGGATCTCGGGCGCGATCTCGACGACCTCCCAGGTCGGCTCGTCGAGCCAGCGCTCGCGCGGCCGCGCGATCAGCTGGTAGCGCCAGCGGTCGCCGATGCGCACGGTCGGCGCCGGCATCGGACCCGAGGGCCCCGCGCCCTGCGGCATCGCGCCGCAGGCGGGCAGGGCCGCGGCCGCGGCGAGCAGCGCACGACGTGCGGGATCGGTCACAGCGGCATCGGCCGGCCGTCGTTGAGCCAAAGCACCCCCTTGATCATGCGGTACAGGAACCACAGGCCCGGCACCAGCATCACGAACCACAGCAGGCCGAAGGTCAGCAGCGCGACGAGGCCGGCCGGCACGAGCCAGACCAGCGTCCACCAGAACGTGCGGATCATCCACGTCATGTGGCTCTCGTAGATCGTGCCGCGCGCGTCGTCGCGCTTGACGTAGTTGACGATCAGCGCGATCACCGACAGCAGGCCCATCGAGAACAGCGCGCCGGCGATGTGCAGCGCGTAGTCCATCAGGCAGACCTTCTTCAGCGTGTCGAGCCGATCGGACGAGACGATCGTGGCTGCGACGGGGCGGTCGGACATGGGGGCCTCCGGTGGATGGACGACCCGATGATGGGGCCGGCGCCGGCCCGCTTCAAGCCGGCTGCCATCCTCGTCACCGTGGAGCCGGAGGGCCGGCCGGGCGCACGTCGTGACTGTGTCGCGCGCCGGGGCCCCGGCTTACTCGACCGCCTTGACCATGTCCTCGACGACCTTCTTCGCGTCGCCGAAGACCATCATCGTCTTGTCCAGGTAGAACAGCTCGTTGTCGAGGCCGGCGTAGCCGGACGCCATCGAGCGCTTGTTGACGATGATCGTCTTGGCCTTGTAGGCCTCGAGGATCGGCATGCCGGCGATCGGCGACTTCGGGTCCTTGGCCGCCGGGTTGACCACGTCGTTCGCACCCAGCACCAGCACCACGTCGGCCTGGCCGAACTCGGAGTTGATGTCCTCCATCTCGAAGACCTGGTCGTACGGCACCTCGGCCTCGGCGAGCAGCACGTTCATGTGGCCGGGCATCCGTCCGGCAACCGGGTGGATCGCGTACTTCACCGTCACGCCGTGGTCGGTCAGCTTCTGCGCGAGCTCCTTGAGCGCGTGCTGCGCGCGGGCGACCGCGAGGCCGTAGCCCGGCACGATGATGACCGTGTCGGCGTTGGTCATCAGGAACGCCGCGTCGTCGGCCGAGCCGCTCTTCACGCTGCGCTGCTGCTGCGCGCCGCCGCCCGCCGCCGCGGCCTCGCCGCCGAAGCCGCCGAGGATCACGTTGAAGAACGAGCGGTTCATCGCCTTGCACATGATGTAGCTCAGGATCGCGCCCGAGCTGCCCACCAGCGACCCCGCGATGATCAGCATGCTGTTGTTCAGCGAGAAGCCGATGCCCGCCGCCGCCCAGCCCGAGTAGCTGTTCAGCATCGACACCACCACCGGCATGTCGGCGCCGCCGATCGGGATGATGATCAGCACGCCGAGCACGAAGGACAGCGCGAGCATCGCGAAGAACGCGGTCCAGCTCTCGGTGAACATGAACACCAGGCCGAGCACGACCGTCGCGATGCCGAGCGCGAGGTTCAGCATGTGCTGCCCGGAGAACTGCACCGGGGCGCCCTGGAACAGCCGGAACTTGTACTTGCCCGACAGCTTGCCGAACGCGATCACCGAGCCGCTGAAGGTGATCGCGCCGATCGCGGCGCCGAGGAACAGCTCCAGCCGGTTGCCCGCCGGGATCAGCGGCCGCGCGCCCGCGTCCTTCGGGAAGCCGGTGATGCCGAACGCCCACGGCTCGGCGACCGCCGCGATCGCGATGAACACCGCCGCGAGGCCGATCATGCTGTGCATGAACGCGACCAGCTCGGGCATCTTGGTCATCTCGACGCGCTTGGCCATCACCGCACCGGCGGTGCCGCCGATCGCGACGCCGAGCGCCACCCACAGCATGCCGGCCGCGCCCGCCTCGGCGCGCAGCGTGAACACCAGCGCGACCGTGGTCAGCACGGCGATCGCCATGCCGGTCATGCCGAAGACGTTGCCGCGGATCGAGGTCGTCGGGTGAGACAGCCCCTTGAGCGCCTGGATGAAGCAGATCGAGGCGACCAGGTACAGCAGGACGATGACGTTCATGTTCATTTAAGCCGCGCCTCCGTCGCGCTGGCCCTTCTGCCCGGCGCCGTCGCGGCGGCGGCCGAGCTCGACCTTCTCCTTGCGGATCCAGCCCAGGCGCTCGAACGCCCAGGCGACCGGGCCGACGATCGCCACCGCGATCACCAGCACGGCGAACGTGCGCTCCATGCCGGGCGCGGCGTACTCCTGAGCGACCACGTCGCCGATCCAGATCGCGAACGCGGTGATCACCAGCAGCGCGAGGAACACACGGGGGCTCACTTGGCCTCCCCCTGCTTCGCCTTCGGCTCCTTCTTCTTGAACATGTCGAGCATCCGGCGCGTGACGAGGAAGCCGCCGAACACGTTGACCGCGGCCAACGCGACCGCGGCGACGCCCATGAACTTGCCGAGCGGCGTCTCGGTCAGCGCGGCAGCGAGCATCGCGCCGACGATGACGATCGCGGAGATCGCGTTGGTCACCGCCATCAGCGGCGTGTGCAGCGCGGGGGTGACGTTCCAGACCACGTGGTAGCCGACGTAGATCGCCAGCACGAAGATGATCAGGTTGACGACGGTGGGGTTGATCGCATCCATGGTCAGGTCCTCGTCACCTGCCCGTCGCGCGCGACGAGGCAGGCCTTGACGATGTCGTCCTCGAGGTCGATCTTGAGCTTGCCCTCGGCGTCGACGATCAGCTTCATGAAGTCGAGCACGTTGCGCGCGTAGAGCGCCGACGCGTCGGCCGCGACCAGCGCCGGCAGGTTGGTCTCGCCGACGATGTGCACGCCGTGGCGCGTGACCGTGCGGCCCGGCTCGGACAGCGGGCAGTTGCCGCCCTGCGCGACCGCCATGTCGACGATCACCGAGCCCGGCTTCATCGACTTCACCATGTCCTCGGTGACCAGCACCGGCGCCTTGCGGCCGGGGATCAGCGCGGTGCTGATGACGATGTCGGCCTGCCTGACCCGCTCGGCCACCGCCGCCGCCTGGCGCTTCATCCAGGCCTCGGGCATCGGCCGCGCGTAGCCGCCGGCGCCCTTGGCGATCTCGCGCTCCTCGTCGGTCTCGTAGGGCACGTCGATGAACTTCGCGCCCAGCGACTCGACCTGCTCCTTCACCGGCGGGCGCACGTCGGAGGCCTCGATCACCGCGCCGAGGCGCTTGGCGGTCGCGATCGCCTGCAGGCCGGCCACGCCGACGCCGAGGATCACGACGCGCGCGGCCTTCACCGTGCCGGCCGCGGTCATCAGCATCGGCATGAAGCGCTGGTAGACGTTGGCCGCGACCATCACCGCCTTGTAGCCGGCGATGTTGGCCTGCGACGAGAGCACGTCCATGCTCTGCGCGCGCGTGGTCCGCGGCGCGGCCTCGAGCGCGAACGCGGTCAGGCCGCGCCCGGCCATCTGCTCGAGGCCGGCGCGATCGAAGGGCTCGAGCATGCCGACCACGGCCGTGCCCGGCCTGACCATCGCCAGCTCGTCGGTCGTGGGGCGGCGGACCTTGATCACCAGCTCGGCACCGAACGTGGCCGCCGCATCGGCGATCCGCGCGCCGGCGGCCTCGAAGGCCTCGTCGGGCACGCTCGCGCCGACGCCCGCGCCGGACTGCACCACGACCTCGTGCTTCGCGGCGACCAGCTTCTTGACCGTCTCCGGCGTCGCGGCGACACGGGCCTCGCCGGCGAGCGTCTCGGCCGGCACTCCGATTCTCATTGGGGGTTCTCCGGGAGCGAAGTCCGCGAGGATACCGCGCCGCGCCGCCCGGGGCGCGGCTTCCGAGGCGCCGGGGTCGGGTATGTCGCGCCGGTAGAATGTGGAATGGCCTACTGGAAACCCAATTCGACGGTCGCCGCCGTCGTCGAGCGCGACGGCCGGCTCCTGATGGTCGAGGAGCACACCGCCGAGGGCCTGCGCCTGAACCAACCGGCCGGCCACCTCGATCCGGGCGAGTCGCTGCAGGACGCCGCGGTCCGCGAGACGCTCGAGGAGACCGGCTGGCGGGTCGAGCCGGTCGCGCTGCTCGGGCTCTACATGGCGCGCTACGCGAACGCGAAGGAGGGCGTCGACGTGACGTACCTGCGGCACGCGTTCGTCTGCCGGGCGCTGTCGCACGACGCCGCGAGGCCGCTGGACGAGGGGATCGTCCGCGCGGTCTGGATGACCCCCGACGAGATCCTCGCCGCACCGGAGCGCCACCGCAGCCCCGCCGTCGAGCGCACGGTGCTCGACTACGTCGCGGGCCGGCGCTTCCCGCTCGACCTGATCTGGACGCACCCCGACGCGGTGTCGGGGACGGGGGGGGCGGCGTCGTGAGCCGGAGCCCGTCCGGGCGCCGCGGGCGCGTGGTGGTCGGCCTGTCCGGCGGCGTCGACTCGGCGGTGTCGGCCTGGCTGCTGAAGGAGCAGGGCTGGGACGTGGTCGGCCTCTTCATGAAGAACTGGGAGGACGACGACGACTCGGAGTACTGCTCGACGCGGCAGGACTGGATCGACGCGGCGAGCGTCGCCGACGTGATCGGCATCGACATCGAGGCGGTCAACTTCGCCGCCGAGTACCGCGACCGCGTGTTCGCCGACTTCCTGCGCGAGTACTCGGCCGGGCGCACGCCGAACCCCGACGTGCTGTGCAACGCCGAGATCAAGTTCAAGGCCTTCCTCGACCACGCGATGCGGATGGGCGCCTCGTGCATCGCGACCGGCCACTACGCGCGCGTGCGTCGCGTGCCCGACGCGAGCTGCGAGGACGGGCTGCGCCACGAGCTGCTGCGCGGGCTCGATGCGAGCAAGGACCAGAGCTACTTCCTGCACCGCCTCACCCAGGCGCAGCTCGCGCGCGCGATGTTCCCGGTGGGCGAGCTGCCGAAGTCCGAGGTCCGCGCGATCGCCGCGCGGATCGGGCTGCCGGTCGCCGCGAAGAAGGACTCGACCGGCATCTGCTTCATCGGCGAGCGGCCGTTCCGCGAGTTCCTGAACCGCTACCTGCCGACGGCGCCCGGTCCGATCCTGACCGACGACGGCCGCCGGATCGGCGAGCACGTCGGCCTCGCGTTCTACACGCTCGGCCAGAGGAAGGGCATCGGCGTGGGCGGCCAGAAGGCCGGCAGCGGCGAAGCCTGGTACGTCGCGAGGAAGGACATGGCGGCCAACGCGCTCTACGTCGTGCAGGGCCACGACCACCCGTGGCTGCTGGCCGACGGGCTCGACGCCGAGGACGCGCACTGGATCGCGGGCCGCCCGCCCGAGGGCGACGCGCTGCTCGGTGCGAAGACCCGCTACCGGCAGTCCGACGCGCCGTGCCGGCTGCGTGCCGACGCGGCCGCGCCCGGGCGCTTCGCGCTGTCGTTCGACGCGCCGCAGTGGGCGGTGACGCCGGGCCAGTCGGCGGTGCTGTACCGCGGCGAGGTCTGTCTCGGCGGCGGCGTCATCGCGGCCGCGCACACGGCGCGGGCGACGACGGTCCGCGCGGCCTGATCCGCGCCGAGGGGTCGGGCGCATCGCCCGTCCCGACCGCGGCCGATCGGCCGTCCGCCCCGGTTCCGGCCACGCCGGTCGGCCGTTCCCGCCCGTCCCGCCGGCATCGCCGTCGGGCGGCACGGGCGCGCCGGGGCCCGGGACTCCGGCCAGCATCGACCGCGATGCCGTGCCGTGCCCGATCCCGTCCGTTCGGCCCGACGGCGCTCGACCGCCCGCCGGCCGACGCCGCGTCGGGTGGCGCCCCCACGGCCCCGCGCGCGGCGACGCCGCTGCGCGACGATGCGATCGCCTCGGCGCTGTGGGGCCTCGTCGAGCAGTCGCAGCGGCTGGTGCGCGCCTACGCGCAGCTCGGCACCGAGGTGCGCGCCGCGTCGGCCGCGACCGCGGTGACGGATGCGCTGCGCGGCGGCGACCGCGCGCTCGCGACGCTCGGCTCGACCGCGCAGCGACGCGTCGCGCCGCGCCGCGTGCGCGAGCTCGAGCTGCGCTGGCGCGCGCTGCGCGACGCGGTCGGCACGCGGCCCGCGCCCCGACCGTTCGCGGCCCGCCGTCCCTGAAGCGCGGCCGAAGGGCTACACTCCGGGCCACCTCGGCCGCGAGGAGGAGAGGGACGCATGGCCCGACTGCTGCGCTTCGCGACGCTCGCCGCGGTCGCGATCGCGACGCCACCGCTGCTCTACGCGTGGCGCGCCGACCTGCTGTCGGGCTGGTGGGCGCTCGCCACCGGCGCGCTGACCGCCGTCGGCATCGCCGACCTGCTGCAGACGCGCCGCGCCGTGCTGCGCAACTACCCGATCCTCGGGCACATCCGCTACCTGTTCGAGACGATCCGGCCCGAGATCCGCCAGTACCTGCTCGAGTCGGACACCGACGCGGTGCCGTTCTCGCGCCACCAGCGCGCGATCGTCTACCAGCGCGCGAAGCAGGAGCTCGACAAGCGGCCCTTCGGCACGCAGCTCGACGTCTACGCGGCCGGCTTCGAGTGGATCAACCACTCGCTCGCGCCCGCGCCGGTGCAGCACCACGACTTCCGGCTGTCGATCGGCGGGCCGGCGTGCACGCAGCCCTACGACGCGTCGGTCTTCAACATCTCGGCGATGAGCTTCGGCTCGCTGTCGGCCAATGCGATCCGGGCACTGAACCGCGGCGCGAAGATGGGGCGCTTCGCGCACGACACCGGCGAGGGCTCGATCTCGGCCTACCATCGCGAGCACGGCGGCGACCTCATCTGGGAGATCGGCTCGGGCTACTTCGGCTGCCGCGACCCCGAGGGCCGCTTCGACCCGGAGCGCTTCGCCGAGAACGCGCGCGATCCGCAGGTGCGGATGATCGAGATCAAGCTGTCGCAGGGCGCCAAGCCCGGCCACGGCGGCGTGCTGCCCGGCCCTAAGGTCACGCCCGAGATCGCCGAGGCGCGCGGCGTGCCGCCCTGGACCGACTGCGTGTCGCCGGCCTCGCACTCGGCGTTCTCGACGCCGATCGAGCTGCTCGGCTTCGTCGAGCACCTGCGCACGCTGTCGGGCGGCAAGCCGACCGGCTTCAAGCTCGCGATCGGCCACCCGTGGGAGTGGTTCGCGATCGCCAAGGCGATGCAGCAGACCGGCGTCGTGCCGGACTTCATCGTGGTCGACGGCAAGGAGGGCGGCACCGGCGCCGCGCCCGCCGAGTTCATGGACCGGCTCGGCACGCCGATGCAGGACGCGCTGCGGCTGGTGCACGACACGCTGGTCGGCCTCGGGCTGCGCGAGCGGGTGCGGATCGGCGCGGCCGGCAAGCTGACCAGTGCGTTCGACATCGCGCGCACGATGGCGCTCGGCGCCGACTGGTGCAACAGCGCGCGGGGCTTCATGTTCGCGCTCGGCTGCATCCAGGCGATGAGCTGCCACACCGGCCGCTGCCCGACCGGCGTGACGACGCAGGACCCGCTGCGCCAGCGCGCGCTCGTCGTGCCCGACAAGGCCGAGCGCGTGTTCAACTTCCACCAGAACACGCTGCGCGCGCTCGCCGAGCTGATCGCCGCGGCCGGGCTCGACCATCCGTCGCGGTTGCGCCCCGAGCACATCGTGCGGCGCGTGACGCAGAACGAGATCCGGCTGCTGTCGACGCTGCATCCGCCGATGCAGCCGGGCGCGCTGCTCGACGGCGAGGCCGACGTGCCGGTCTACCGGATGTTCTGGCCGAAGGCGCGGCCGGACAGCTTCTCGCCGGCGGCCTGAGCGGCGCGGGCCGTCGAGCGCCCGCTCAGGGCTTGGGCGGCGCGGTCTCGACGAAGGCCGGGCGCGCGAACAGCTTGGCCGCATGTCGCGCGAGGTTCGGGTGGCGGCCCCGCCAGTCGATCTGCGGGAAGCGGAAGTCGAGATAGCCGAGCGCGCAGCCGACCGCCACGTCGGCCAGCGAGTACTTGCCCTCGCAGCAGAACGGCTTGTCGCCGAGCCCGCGGGCCATCGCGTCGAGCGACGCGTCGATCTTGCCCATCTGCCGCGCGATCCAGTCGGCGCTGCGGGTGGCCGGGTCGGGGCGGTTGTTCTCGAGCCGGGCAAGGATCGCCGCGTCGAGCAGGCCGTCGCACAGCGCCTCCCAGCAGCGGACCTCGACGCGCGAGCGCCCGCTCGGGGGGATCAGCCGGTGGATCGGGGTGACCGTGTCGAGGTACTCGACGATCACGCGCGAGTCGAACACCGCCGCGCCGTCGTCGGTGATCAGCGTCGGCACCTTGCCGAGCGGATTGGACTGCCCGATCGTCGACGCTGGCGACCAGACGTCCTCGCGCTCGTAGCGGCAGTCGATCTTCTTCTCGGCGAGCACCACGCGCACCTTGCGGACGTAGGGACTGCCGTCGGATCCGATCAGCTTCATGCCGGGGGCTCGACCGTGGGGGACCTTCAACTATATCGCACCGGGCGCGGGTGCTAGGATCGCGCCGTCATGAGCGCCCCGTCCTCCGCCCCGTCCTCCGTCGCGCCCGCCGCGGCGCCGTCCGACGCCCTCTCCGGCCTCGACGCACTGTCGCCGCTCGACGGCCGCTACGCGTCGCGCGTGGCCGCACTGCGGCCGCTGCTGTCCGAGTCCGCCTTCGTGCGCCACCGCGTCCTGGTCGAGGTCGAGTGGCTGGTCGCGCTGTCCGACCTCGGCCTGCCCGAGCTGCCGCGCTTCACCGAGGCGGCACGCGCGCGGCTGCGCACCGTGGTCGAGGGCTTCTCGGCGGCCGATGCGGCGCGCGTCAAGGCGATCGAGGCGGTCACCAACCACGACGTCAAGGCCGTCGAGTACTTCCTCAAGGAGCGCGTCGCCGGCGACGCCGAGCTCGAGCGCGCCTCCGAGTTCATCCACTTCGCCTGCACCTCCGAGGACATCAACAACACCTCGCACGCGCTGATGCTGTCGGCCGCGCGCGACCGCGTGCTGCTGCCGGCGCTCGAGCGCATCGTCGAGGCGCTGCGCGCGATCGCGCACGCGCACGCCGCGCTGCCGATGCTGTCGCGCACGCACGGCCAGCCCGCGTCGCCGACGACGCTCGGCAAGGAGATCGCCAACGTCGTCGCGCGGCTCAAGGTCGCCCGCGACCGGCTCGCCGCGGTGCGCCCGAGCGCGAAGATGAACGGCGCGGTCGGCAACTTCAACGCGCACCTGTCGGCGTACCCCGAGGTCGACTGGGAGGCGTTCGCCCGCGGCGTGGTCGAGGGCCCGCTCGGCCTCGCGTTCAACCCGTGGACGATCCAGATCGAGCCGCACGACTGGATGGCGGAGCTCTTCGACGCGCTCGCGCGCACCAACACCATCCTGATCGACCTCGACCGCGATGTCTGGGGCTACATCTCGCTCGGGTACTTCAAGCAGAAGACCCGGGCCGGCGAGATCGGCTCGTCGACGATGCCCCACAAGGTCAACCCGATCGACTTCGAGAACTCCGAGGGCAACCTCGGCGTGGCCAACGCGCTGCTGCGGCACCTGTCCGAGAAGCTGCCGGTCTCGCGCTGGCAGCGCGACCTGACCGACTCGACGGTGCTGCGCAACGTCGGCAACGCGTTCGGCCACACGCTGCTCGCCTGGGACGCGTGCCTGCGCGGCATCGGCAAGCTCGAGGTCAATCCGCAGCGCCTGGCCGAAGACCTCGACGCCTGCTGGGAGGTGCTCGCCGAGCCGGTGCAGACGGTGATGCGCCGCTACGGCGTGCCGAATCCGTACGAGCAGCTCAAGGAGCTCACCCGCGGCAAGGGCATCACCGCCGAGGCGCTGGCCGAGTTCGTCGAGCGGCTCGCGATCCCCGAGGACGCCAAGGCGCGGCTGCGGGCGATGACGCCCGCCTCCTACGTCGGCAAGGCCGCCGAGCTCGCGCGGCGGGTCTGAGCGCGGTCGACCCTGATCGTCGTAGGGTTATGCCGGCCGAGCTGGCCGTCTTCGCCGATCGTTCGCGCTAGAACGATCCTGACGAGAACGGTCGGAGGCGAGGCGGGGTGGCGAAGGAGCGGTTCCTGAGGTCGTTGCGGCTGCTGGCGGAGGCCTACCAGGCCTTCGAGCGCCTGTCCGGCCGACACGTCCGCGAGCTCGGCCTGACGCCCGCCCAGTTCGACATCGTCGCGACCCTCGGCAACACGCCGGGCATGCCGTTCCGCGAACTCGGCGAGCGCACCCTGATCACCAAGGGCACGCTGACCGGGGTCGTCGACCGGCTGGAGGCCCGCGGCCTCGTCGAGCGCGTCGCGAGCGACGTCGACCGCCGCAGCGTCACGGTGCGGCTGACGCCCGCCGGCGAGCGCGAGTTCCGCCGCGTGTTCGAGCCGCACATCGGGCACTGCAAGCGCGGCTTCGCCGGCTGGTCGGTGCGCGACCTGGCGGCGCTCGAGGATCAGCTCACCCGCTTGCGCGACGGCCTCGTCGAGGCGACGCGCGAACCGGCGCCCCCGGGAGCCCCGAGCGGCTCCGCCCGAACCGCCCGGGGCTCGCGCCCGCGGGCCCGTCCCTGACGTCCACCACGGAGAACCACCGATGAAACATGCCCTCGCGCTCGCCGCGGCCCTCGCCGCGTTCACCCCGTTCGCCGCCCAGGCGCAGTTCGCCAAGCCCGAGGACGCGATCAAGTACCGCCAGTCGGCGTTCTCGCTGATCGGCGCGCACTTCGGCCGCATCGGCGCGATGGTCAACGGCCGCATCCCCTACGACGCCGCCGCGGCCACCGCCAACGCGAACCTGGTCGCGACGCTGTCGAAGCTGCCGGGCGCCGCGTTCCCGGCGGGCTCGGAGGCGGGCGGCAACACCCGCGCGAAGGCGGAGATCTGGAAGGACACCGCGAAGTTCACCGCGGCCTACGAGAAGATGGTCTCGGCGGTCGCCGCGCTGCCCGCGGCGGCCGGCAACCCCGAGCAGCTGAAGACCGCGTTCGGCGCGGCGGCGGGCACCTGCAAGGGCTGCCACGACGACTTCCGCCGCGACTGACGCGGCGGCGACCCGGGCGCGCGCGCCGCGTCCGGGTCAGCGCACCAGCCAGGCGACGGCCGCCGCGCATGCGGCGGCCACCACCAGCGCGCGCAGCCGCAGCGCGGGGTCGTCGCGACTCGGCGGGAACGGCGTGTCGAACGCCGCGTCGCCGCCCAGCATCGGGCCGACCAGGTCCTTCTTCTTCCCGAACCGGTAGTACAGGATCGCCGCGAGGTGCAGCGCCACCAGCGCGATGATCACCTTCTCGTTGAGCCGGTGCAGCGTCGTCAGCAGGCTCGAGGTCGCACCGGACACGTGTTTGGCGAGCGGCCCCTCGAACGCGATGTCGTCGTTGGTGAAGAGGCCGCTGCCCGCCTGGAAGCCGACGACCGCGAGCAGCCCGAGCACCGAGAGCGCGCCGAGCGGGTTGTGCCCGGGCGAGGGCGGCACCGCGGCGCGCAGGTAGCCGAGCACCGCGCCCGGGCCGCGCACGAAGCTCGCGAAGCGCGCGTAGCGCCCGCCCGCGAAGCCCCAGGCCACGCGGAACAGCACCAGCGCGAGCGCCGCGCAGCCGAGCCGCTCGTGCCAGACCATCGCGCCGGTCTTCACGGTCACGAACGAGCCGACGACGAGCGCCGCGAGCGTCCAGTGGAA
>Ga0315899_10000391_pt1 | contig 53369 bp, 48 predicted proteins | sample LakEriMetagenome_2_FD_203518 | JGI IMG/M metagenome (GOLD analysis project Ga0315899, IMG submission 203518) | Freshwater fungal communities from buoy surface, Lake Erie, Ohio, United States - Buoy 4 MA112 | ecosystem: Environmental > Aquatic > Freshwater > Lake | place: USA: Lake Erie, Ohio... | reverse complement strand
GGCGCCGGGTTCCCGCCGGGCAGTTCGCGGCACGGCGTACCGGTCTGCAGCGCGAGGCGAAGCAGCAAGGAAATCGCATCGGCATCGGGCGGAAAATCGGCAAGGTGCTGGACGGGCGCGCCGCGCATTACCAGCAGCCCGGCCCAGTGCCGCGCGGCATCAATCCGCTCGAAATCCTCCGGGTAACGCGCCACCAGCGGGCTGTCGGATGGCAGACAAGCAACAAATCGCGGGCTGCCCGCCGGCGCGTCAGCAAACATCCGCTGGGTCAGCGCCGGATCGGGCAGCAGACCATCGGCGAGGATGACGAGCTCGTCCTCGGCCCGCACCAGCGCTGGCAGGTGAAGAAAGCCGCGCAAGGCCTGAAAAGTCCCGCCCGCCGCCTCGACCGCCTGCTGCGCGCGCAGCACCTCGCCATCGGCGTTTTCGCAAAGGCACAGGATCTTGTCGCAGCCGAGCGCGCGCAGAAGATCGACCTGGCGCGCCAGCACGCTGCGCCCGGCCAGCGGCAATCCGGCCCGCAAGGCACCGCTGTCTGTTCGTTTGAGGGCCGCAATCAGGGCCGTGCGCATCTCGCGCCCTTTCGCCAAGGGGACTGATGCCCCCGGATTGGCGGTTTAATGAAGGAGGTTCAAGCCGCGCCCATGGCGCTTTGCCCGAATTCCGGCAGCGCTTGGCCGGATCAGCGACGGTCCGTGCGGTTGAAACGCGCCAGAACCGTCTCGATCTCGCGGATCGCCTGCGGCTCGCCTGGCGCCGAATTGAGCGCGTGTTCGGCCACCGCGAGCAATTCGTCGGCGTGGAAGCTTGCTGCCAGCCCTTTCAGGCGCAGAGCGGCAACGTTCCAGTTGCCATCGCACCGTGCCCGCTTGAGCAGGTCGAGCTGGCGTGCGGCGCTATCCAGAAACGCGCCGCGCAGCTCGTGCATCAGCACGGCATTATCGCCGGCTGCCGCCGCCAGGGTCGCGTCAAGAGCTCCGTTGTCATAGGCCATGGGGGCATCGGTAGCAGACCCTTGGTTAAAGCGGGGTTTATCCGGAGTCCGGCTGTGGTATGGTGCGGCCCATGGCAGGACGGCACCAGATACGCGCTTTGGGGCGCAAGGGCGGCGCGGATGACGCGGCAGGCGCGGCAATCACCGAGGAGCACGGCCTGTCCGATGCCTCGGACACTGAGCCGATGCTGCTCGAAGAAGCGTGGGCGGAGCCCGAATTCGAGGCCCCTTCCCGCCCGCGTTTCGGCTGGCTCGCCCCTGCTCTTGCCCTTTTGCTGATGGCCGGATGGACCGGGTTTTTCGGCTGGACCATCAGCGCCGAGGCCCTCGCCGGTGCGCCGCCATCTGCGTGGAGCGGGTGGATCGTGCAGTGGTCGGTGCCGATGGCGCTGATCGGGATCGGCTGGCTGCTGGCCATGCGCTCGTCACGCGCCGAGGCGAACCGCTTTGCCGCCAGCGCCGCCCTGCTCAGCCGCGAGAGCGCGGAACTTGAGCAGCGGCTCAAGGTGGTCAACCGTGAGCTCAGCCTCGCCCGCGAATTCCTCGCCGCCCAATCGCGCGACCTCGAGGCTTTGGGCCGGATCGCGGCCGAGCGGATTTCCACCCACGCCGGCGAATTGCAGCAGCTCATCACCACCAACGGCGCGCAGGTCGAAGCGATCGGCTCGGCAAGCGAGACTGCGCTCGGCAACATGAACCGGCTGCGCGACGATCTCCCCGTGATCGCCAATGCCGCGCGCGATGTCGCCAACCAGATCGGCGGCGCGGGGCGCAATGCGCAGGAGCAGCTCGAACAGCTGACCGCCGGCTTTGCGCAACTCGGCCAGCTGGGTAGCACGAGCGAAGCGCAGGTACAGGGCCTCAGTGCCACCGTCGGCGAGACGCTCAGCGGTTTCGAGGCGCAGGTCGCCCGGATCGAGGCGCTGGTGACAGACCGCTTCGTTAGCCTGCAAGGGCAGGCATCGGCCTATCGCGAAAAGATCGAGGCGCTCGAAGCCGCCGCAGTGGATGGGCTTCGGGCGCAGACCGGACAAGTCGAAGCCGAAATCGCCGCCACAGCGGAACGTCTGCGCGAGGCCAACGAGACCGCGCGCGCCAACCTTGCGGCCGCGATCGCCGCGCTCCACACCGCGCTGGAGGACAAGCTCAAGCAGGTCGACCAGCTCGACCAGAGCACCGGTGCAGCCGCGCGCCAGCGGCTCCAGCAATTGTATGACGAGGCGGTGAGCTTCGACGAGAAGCTGGCCGAGCGCACCCGCGGCTTCGACGAGATGCTCGCACAGCGCCAGGCCGCTTTCGAGACCCGCGAGGCACAGGCCAGCGAAGTGCTCGCGCAGCGGCTTGCCGCGCTTGATGAAGCGCTGGTGCAACGGCGCGAGGCGCAGGTGGCCGACACCGAGAAACTGGTCGCGCATGGCGAGGCGATCGGCGTGCAGCTTGACCGGTTTGCCCGCCTGATCGGCGAGATCGGCCAGGCCGGCAGAAGTGCGCGTTCCAGTCTGTCGACAGGATTTGATGAGCTTGGCGAAAAACTCTCGGCCAAGCGCGTCGCGCTGGCCGAAACCGAAGCGCAGCTGGCACAGCTCACCGAAAGCGGGGTGCGGCTGCTCGAAATCATCCAGTCCGGCACGCGCACGACCCGCGAGGATCTGCAGCAAGCGATTGGCGCGGCGAGCGACAGCCTGACCGGGATCGAAAGCCGTTCGGGCGAGGTCAACCAGCTGATGCTGCGCACCAGTGCGAGCGGGAGCGACCTTTCGGACTATCTGATCAAGACCCGCAGCGAAATCGACGCTGCCGACGCAGCCATCGCAGGTCTGCGCGCCCGGTTGGCCGAACAGTCAGACGACGCGCTGGCGAAGCTGCAGGGCTTGCGCGGCGGCTTTGCCCGTCTGGCGGAGGAAAGCGGCACGCTCGCAGGCGAAACGCAGGAGCAGCTGCGCACAGCGCTCGGCGCGCTGGAGGCGGCGATTGCACAGGCCTTCGCCACGCTCGATGAAGGCGCGCGCGAAAAGACCGCCGCGCTGGCGACCACCATCGGCGCCGATGCGGTGCAGGTGCTCGAGCGGACCCTGCGCAACGAGGCCGCGGCGACGGTCGGCAAGATCGAACAGGCCGCCGCCCATGCGTCGGGCGTCGGGCGCGAGGTGGTGATCCAGCTGCGCGATCAGCTGGTGCGGGTGAACGAACTCACCGGCAATCTCGAACAGCGCGTTTCGCGCGCCCGCGAACTGGCCGAAGAACAGGTCAACAACGACTTTGCGCGGCGCATGGCGCTGATCACCGACAGCCTCAACTCGGCCGCGATCGACATCAGCGGCGCGCTATCGACCGAAGTCGCCGACACCGCCTGGGATGCCTATCTCAAGGGCGATCGCGGCATTTTCACCCGCCGCGCGGTGCGCCTGATCGACAATGGCGGCGCGCGCGATATCGCCGAGCTCTACCAGCGTGACGAGGCGTTCAAGGCCAATGTCACGCGCTACATCCACGATTTCGAGGCGATGCTGCGCTCGACCCTCTCGACCCGCGACGGTCACGTGCTGAGCGTGACCATGCTCGGTTCGGACATGGGCAAGCTTTACGTCGTGCTGGCGCAAGCGATACAGCGCTTCCGCACCTAACGGGCAGCGGCCCCCGGCGGCTTGGGCAGAAAGTCAATATCGGCGGCCGTGAGCCAGCCATAGTGGTAATTCGCGACGAACAGCGCGGTGCACAGCGCCGCGATGATGGTCGCGCGCAGGGCCAGCTTTCCGGGGCGGAAATTGACCGGGGCGCTGTCCGCTTGCCCCGGCACCTTTTCCACTCCGGCCTCCTCCGCCGTCCTTACGCCGAAGGGCAGCATGATGAAGGCGCTCATCACCCAGAACAGGAAGTAGATCGCCGCAATCGAAGTGATCTGCATCAGGCGAGCGCCCCGGGCATCACCACGCGCACCTGCGGCTTCTTGCCTGACCAGCGCTGCGCCGCACGCCGGGCGGCAAGCCGCGCGGCTTCGTGGACGGCCGAAGGATCGCGCGCGTCCTTGCCCTTGAGCCGGCTGATCGCCGTCAGAACATCACCGGAAGCCTCTTCGAGAAACGCGGTCAGGTCTTCCTCGAGCGGCAGGCCGATCGCCTCGATCAGCGGCTTCTGGCCGCGCACCAGCACCACCACCATCACGCCCTCGGTCGCGATCCGGCGGCGCATGGTGATCGCCTCGCCATTGGCAGGCGCTATAATGTCACCATCGAGCACCAAGCGGCCCGCCCGCACTTCGGCGAGCTTGCCCGGCTTGCCCGGCGCGAGGCGGATGATATCGCCGTTCTTCTGCACCACCTGCGATGGAATGCCGCTGGCCTTGCCGACCCGCGCCTGCTCGACCATGTGGCGCATCTCGCCGTGCACCGGCACGAGGATTTCGGGCTTGAGCCAGTCGTAGAGCGCTTCGAGTTCCGGACGGCCCGGGTGGCCCGAGACATGGATGAAGGCTTGCCGGTCGGTCACCATCTGGATCCCGCGCGCGGCGAGCTGGTTCTGGATCTTGCCGATCGGGATCTCGTTGCCGGGGATCTGGCGCGAGGAGAACAGCACGACATCGCCCGCGGTCAGTTCGATCGGGTGATTGCTTTCGGCCATACGCGCCAGCGCCGCGCGCGGTTCGCCCTGCCCGCCGGTGGCGATGATCAGCACCTGTCCGCGCGGCAAGCCCATCGCGGTGTTGAAATCGACCGGCGTCGGGAAGTCCTCAAGATAGCCATTATCCTGCGCCACCTCGATGATCCGGTCGAGCGAGCGGCCCGCAACGCAGATCTGCCGTCCGGTCTCGCGCGCGACCTCGCCGAGCGTCTGGAGCCGCGCGACATTGCTGGCGAAGGTGGTGACGACGACGCGCTTGCCCGTGTGTCGTGCGACCTCTTCCATCAGCGCCTGATGCACCGCGCCTTCCGAGCCCGATGGCTTGGGGTTGAAGACATTGGTCGAATCGCAGACCAGCGCCAGCACGCCCTCTTCGCCGATCTCGCGCAGTTCCGCCTCGGTGGTGGGCTCGCCGATGATCGGCTCATCATCGAGCTTCCAGTCACCGGTGTGGAACACCGTCCCGTACGGCGTATCGATCAGCAGCGCGTTGCCTTCGGCGATCGAGTGCGCGAGCGGCAGATAGCTGATGGTGAACGGGCCGATGTCGATCTCGCCGTGATCTTCTTCGATGATGTTGATCTCGACCTTGCCGAGCAGACCTGCTTCCTCAAGCTTGCGCGCCACCAGATCGGCGGTGAAGGGCGTGGCATAGAGCGGCACGCCGAGCTCGCCCGCGAAATAGGGCACAGCGCCGATATGATCCTCGTGCGCATGGGTCAGCACGATTGCGAGAAGATCCTTGGCGCGCTCCTCGATGAAGTCGAGATCGGCGAACACCAGATCGACGCCGGGATACTCGGTGCCCGAAAAGGTCATGCCGAGATCGACCATGATCCACTTGCCCTGGCAGCCATAGAGATTGACGTTCATGCCAATCTCGCCCGAGCCGCCGAGCGCAAGGAACAGCAATTCGTCTTCGGGGGTGAAATCGTTCTTCAAGGGGTTTCCGGTTCTGTCAGGAGGGGGCGCGGATGCGCTCAGGCGGATTCGGCCTGGCGGGCCAGGATGGCGAGGCCGTCGAGAGTGAGATCGGCATCGACGTGGTCGAAGATTTCGGTTGCGTCGTCGAACAATATGGCGAGCCCGCCGGTCGCTACAACCTTTGCCGGGCGACCGATTTCGGCCTGCATCCGGGCGACCATGCCTTCCATCATCGCGACATAGCCCCAGAACACGCCGATCAGCATCTGGTCTTCGGTGTTGCGGCCGATCACGCTGCGGCTTTCGGGCGCGCGGATGGCGATGCGCGGCAGCTTGGCGGTCTTGCCCACCAGCGCGTCGAGCGACAGGTTGATCCCCGGCGCGATCGACCCGCCCTTATAGGCGCCGGTGAAATCGACCGCTTCAAACTTGGTGGCGGTGCCGAAATCGACGATGATCAGGTCGCCGCCATACCGGTGGTGCGCAGCGAGGATGTTCAGGGCGCGGTCGGCGCCGAGCGAGGACGGCTGGTCGACATCGATCTCGAACCGCCAGGCCGCCTTGCCCTGCCCGGCGAACAGCGGGGTGATGCCGAAATACTTCTCGCACAGCACCGTGAGGTTATGGTCGGCGCGCGGCACCACCGATGCGACAATGATCTGCGTGATCTGTTCGCGCGTCACCCCTTCGATGGTGAGCAATTGCAGCAGCCACACCGCATATTCATCGCCAGTGCGGCGCGGATCGGTGGCAATCCGCCAGCGCGCGCGGATCGTGTGCGTGCCGTCCTCGTCATAGGAGAACAGGGCAAAGACGACATTGGTGTTCCCGACATCGGCGGCGAGCAGCATTGGACGCACTCCTTTACTCACGAAATGTCCCCGGCGCGAATGACACGTTCGCTGCCATCCGCCAAGCGCAGCCGCAAGGCGCCGTCGCTTTCCTCGAGCCCGGCAAAGGCGCCCGAGAGCCGCGAGCCGTCGGTGTCGTGGACGGAGACCGGCGATCCTTGCGCGTGGATCGAGGCCGCCAGAAAGGCTTGCAGCGTCGCACCCAGCCCGAAGCTGCGCCAGTTATCGAGACGCCGCGCGAAGTGCGCAGCCAGGCTTGCGGCGAAATCCTCGATCGGCGGCGGCAGCGCGACATCGGCCAGAGCGGCGGTCTTGCGGTCGGGCAGTTGCGGCGCGCGTGCGAGGTTCACCCCGATGCCGACGACGATGCTACCGCGCACCATCTCAAGCAGAATGCCCGAAAGCTTGCCGCCGTCCAGCAGCACGTCATTGGGCCATTTAAGCGCAAGGCCCCTACCCTCGCCCAGCAGCTCGGCCACAGCATCGCGCACCGCCAGCGCCGCGACAAAGCTGAGGCTGGCAGGCGGCGGCCCGCCCTCGCCGAAGGTCACCAGAGTAGAGCCCATGAAATTGCCCGCACCATCGAACCACTCGCGCCCCTGCCGCCCGCGTCCGGCGCTCTGGCGGCGCGCAACCAGCCAATGCCCCTCGGGCCACCCCTCGCCTGCGCGGATCGCGGCGGCCAGATCGGCATTGGTCGAGCCGGTCTCCTCGACCAGCGTGATGACGCGCGCGGCGCTCAAACCGCGAGGAACAGCGAGGCTGCGGCCTTGTCGGCCAGATCGGTCAGCGAGGGGGTAAGCAGATAGCCCAGCGGTGAGATGATCAGCGCGGTCAGACCGAGCAGCGCCCAATGCCCCGCCGGGCTCTTGCCGGTGACGACGCCGGCGGGTGCATCGAAGAACATCACCTTGACGAACTTGATGTAGTAGAACGCCCCGATCACGCTGGCGGCGATGGCGATCGCGCCGAAAGCGATCAGCCCGGCCTCGACCGTGGCCTGGAACACCACGAACTTGCTGTAGAAGCCGAGCAGCGGCGGAATGCCGGCGAGGCTGAACATGAACAGCAGCAGCGCCCAGGCAATCGCCGGCCGCGTGACCGAAAGCCCGCGAATATCGGCAAAGCTCTCGAACAGCGCGCCGTCCTCGTCACGCAGCATCAGCAGCGCGACAAAGCTGCCGAGGCTCATCGCGACATAGATAAACAGGTAAACCAGCATCGCGCTCGCGCCGTCCTGATTGGCGACCGCAAGGCCGAGCAGGATGAAGCCGATATTGTTGATCGAGGAATAGGCCAGCAACCGCTTCAGGTTGTCCTGCCCGATCGCGCCGAGCGCACCGAAGATGATCGAGGCCAATGCCGTGAACATCACGATCTGCTGCCACGCTGCGACCTGCGCGCCGAACACCTCGAAGGTGACGCGCGCGGTGAGCGCGACAGCGGCGACCTTGGGCGCGGTGGCAAAAAAGGCGGTGACCGGCGTCGGCGCGCCCTCGTAGACGTCGGGCGTCCACATGTGGAACGGTACGGCGGAAATCTTGAAGGCGAGGCCCGAGAGGACAAAGATCACTCCGAACAGCGCGCCGGTGCCCATTTCGCCGGTCAATCCTGCGCGCACCGCGGCAAAGCCGGTGCCGCCGGTAAAGCCATAGAGCAGGCTGATGCCGTAAAGCAGGATGCCCGAGGCGAGCGCGCCGAGCACGAAATACTTCAGCCCCGCCTCGCCCGAGCGCACATCGCGCCGCAGGATCGCCGCCAGCACATAGGCCGACAGACTGTTGAGCTCGAGCCCGAGGTAGAGCGTCATGAAATCATTGGCCGAGACCATCACGCTCATGCCGACGGTCGCGAATAGCACCAGCACCGGATATTCGGCGCGCATCACGCGCTCGGTGCCGGCGGCGGCGCTGGTGAAGAAGGCCGGGGCCACCATCAGTGCGCCGATCGCGGCGAGATAGATCAGCGCCTTGGCAACCATCGCAAAGGCATCGACCTTGAACAAGCCGCCAAAGGCCAGTGTCGCCGGGCCATCGGTACCGAAATGCAGCCCCGGAACCAGCATGATCCCGGCGCCGAACAGCGCGGCGGCCGCTGCAATGGCGATACCGCGCGCGGCCTTGTCGCCGGCCCAGGCCGCGACCAGCAGCAGCGCCAGACCGGCGCCGGTCAGCAGCAATTCAGGCGCAACCAGCGCGAAGGAAGGAACGAAGTCCATCAGTGCGCGCCCTCCTTGGCGCCTTCATGTTCGGCTTTCTCGTGGTGGGGCATGGCATTGGCAGCCCCGGCACGCGGCGTGCCGGGGGCAAGCTGCGCATCGGAGGCCGGAGCGGCTGCGGCAAGGCGGGCATCGAGCACCGCGATGTCGGCGCGCATCGGCGCCAGGAAGCTTTCAGGGTAGACCCCCATCCACAGCACCGCTGCGGCAATCGGAGCCATCATCACCCACTCGCGCGCGGAAATGTCCGGCATGGCAGCGGCGTCCTCGTTGGTCTGCCCGCCAAACGCGACCCGGCGATAGAGGTAGAGCATATAGGCTGCGCCAAGGATGATGCCGGTGGTCGACACCAGCGCGACGAGGCTCGAGGTCTGGTAAATCCCCGCGAGTGCGAGGAATTCGCCGACAAACCCGCTTGTCCCCGGCAGGCCGATGCTCGCCATGGTGAACAAGAGGAAGAACAGCGCGTAATAGGGCATGTTGATCGCGAGGCCCCCGTAACGCGCGATCTCACGGGTGTGCAACCGGTCGTAGATGACCCCGACACAAAGGAACAACGCCGCCGATACGAGGCCGTGCGAAAGCATGATGATCATCGCGCCCTCCAGCCCCTGCACATTGAAGGCGAACAGACCGACGGTGACGATCGCCATGTGCGCGACCGAGGAATAGGCGATCAGCTTCTTCATGTCGTTCTGCACCAGCGCGACCAGCGAGGTATAGACCACCGCGATCATCGACAGCGCGAACACCAGCCACGCGAATTGCGCGCTCGCTTCGGGGAACATCGGCAGGCTGAAGCGGATGAAGCCATAGCCGCCCAGCTTGAGCAGCACGCCCGCCAGGATCACCGAGCCTGCCGTCGGCGCTTGCACGTGGGCATCGGGCAGCCATGTGTGCATCGGCCACATCGGCACCTTCACCGCAAAGCTCGCGAAGAAGGCCAACCACAGCCATGTCTGCGCCTCTGCCGGGAAGCCGTACTGCATCAGCGTCGGGATGTCGGAGGTGCCCGCTTCGGCGACCATCCAGAACATCGCGATCAGCATCAGCACCGAGCCGAGCAGCGTGTAGAGGAAGAACTTGTAGCTGGCGTAAATGCGGTTGTCCCCGCCCCACACCCCGATGATCAGATACATCGGGATCAGGCCGGCCTCGAAGAAGACGTAGAACAGGAACAGGTCCTGCGCGGCAAAGGTGCCGATCATCAGCACTTCCATGAACAGGAAGGCGGCCATGTATTCGCCGACACGCTTCTGGATCGCGTCCCAGCTCGCCAGAATGCAGATCGGCATCAGGAACACAGAGAGCATGATCAGCAGCAGCGCGATCCCGTCGATGCCGAGCGCCCATGAGAAACCCGCGAACAGATCGGCCCGCTCGGTGAACTGCCACTGCGGCCCACCGATCTGGTAGTTCGACCACAGCACGATACCGAGCGCGAAGGTGACAAGCGTCGCCCCGAGCGCGATCCAGCGCGCCATGTTCGCGCCCGCAAACAGGCACGCGCAGGCGCCTGCCAGCGGCACGAGCATCATCAGCGACAGGATGGGAAGGCCTTCCATGAGCGAAGCGCGCTCCTAAAGCAGTACGTAGGTGATAGCGGCGACCAGCCCGAGCAGCATGATCAGCGCATAGGTGTAGACGTAGCCCGACTGGATCGACTTGGCGGCAACCGCGCTGCGCTCGACCACCCAGGCAATGCCGTTGGGGCCGAAGCGGTCGATCGTGCCGATATCGCCAAGCTGCCAGAACTTGCGCCCCAGCCAGAACGCGGGCTTCACGAAGATCGCGTCATAGAGCTCGTCGAAGTACCACTTGCGATAGACGAAGTTGTGCAGTGCCGGGAAGGTCGCGACGAACTTCGCCGGGATGTCGGGCTTGGCGATATAGGCAACATAGGCCCCCGCAAAGCCGAGCAGCATGACGATCAAGGCGGCATACTTCACGAGATAGGGCACCGCGTGCATCGCGTGGATCAGCGGCGCGTTGTAAAAGATCGATCCGGCCCAGAAGCTCGCATCATCCAGGAACTTGGGCGCGAAGACCTGACCGGCCGCGATCGCACCGATGCTCAGCACACCCAGCGGGATCAGCATCGAGACCGGGCTTTCATGCGGGTGATAGCCGCCGGTGGTGTCCGCGCCCGCCTGCTCGGGGGTCTTGTGGACGGCGTGCTGGATGTGCTCGCTCTCGATCCAGCGGGGCTTGCCCCAGAAGGTCAGGAACAACAGACGCCAGGAATAGAAGCTGGTCAGCAGCGCCGCGCCGACGCCGAGCCAGAAGGCCGTGACCGAGACCTGCGTCCCGCGCGCAAAGGCGACTTCGAGGATCGCATCCTTCGACCAGAAGCCCGCAAAGCCGACGCCGAGGTGATAGACCCCCAGCCCCGTGATCGCCAGCGTGCCGGCCAGCATCGCATAGAAGGTGAAAGGGATCGCCTTCCTGAGGCCGCCGTAATAGCGCATGTCCTGTTCGTGGTGCATCGCGTGGATCACAGAGCCTGCGCCGAGGAACAGCAGCGCTTTGAAGAAGGCGTGGGTGAACAGGTGGAACATCGCCGCGCCGTAAGCGCCGACGCCGGCAGCAAAGAACATGTAGCCCAATTGCGAGCAGGTCGAATAGGCGATCACCCGCTTGATGTCCCACTGGGTGGTGCCGATGGTGGCCGCAAAGAAGCAGGTGGCAGCGCCGACGATGGTGACGATGGTCAGCGCGGTCGGCGCGGTCTCGAACATCGGCGAGAGACGGCACAGCATGAACACGCCCGCGGTCACCATGGTCGCGGCGTGGATCAGCGCGGAGACCGGCGTCGGGCCTTCCATCGCGTCGGGGAGCCAGGTGTGCAGACCCAACTGCGCCGACTTGCCCATCGCGCCGATGAACAGCAGGATGCACAGGATATCCATCGTGTAGAGGCGCATCCCGACAAAGGTGATGGTCGAGCCGCTCATGCCGGGCGCTGCAGCCAGGATCTCGGGGATCGAGGTGGTCTGGAACACCAGATAGGTGCCGAAGATGCCGAGCATGAAGCCGAGGTCACCCACGCGGTTGACCACGAAGGCCTTGATCGCGGCCGCACCAGCGCTCGGCTTCTTGAACCAGAAACCGATCAGCAGATAGGAGGCAAGCCCGACGCCTTCCCAGCCAAAGAACATCTGCACGAGGTTGTCGGCCGTCACCAGCATCAGCATCGCGAAGGTGAACAGCGAGAGGTAGGCGAAGAACCGCGGCTGATCCGGGTCTTCCTCCATGTAACCCCACGAATAGAGGTGCACGAGCGCCGAGACCGAGTTGATCACCACCAGCATGATCGCGGTGAGCGTATCGACCCGCAGCGCCCAGTCGAAGGTCAGCGTTCCGCTCTCGACCCACTTGAGGACCTGCACCACTTCAGCGGTTTCGGTGCCGCCGATATAGCCGAGGAAGATCGGCCACGAGAGGCCTGCGGACAGGAACAACGCGCCGGTGGTGACCGATTTGGCCGCCACATTGCCGAGAAAGCGGTTGCCCAGCCCTGCGATCAGGGCTGCCAGCAGCGGCGCGAAAACAATGATGAGGATAGTATGCACGCGCAGCTTACCCCTTCATCTGGTTGATATCGTCAACCGCGATCGACCCGTGGCCGCGGAAGTAGATCACCAAGATCGCCAGCCCGATCGCCGCTTCGGCCGCTGCCACAGTCAGCACCAGCATGGCGAATATCTGGCCGACCAGATCCTGCATGAAGGCGCTGAAAGCGACGAGGTTGAGATTCACCGCAAGCAGGATCAGTTCGACCGCCATCAGGATCACGATCACGTTCTTGCGGTTGAGAAAGATCCCCAGCACGCCGAGCACGAACAGGATCGCGCCCACGGTGAGATAATGTTCGATGCCGATCCCGCCTGCACTGATCCCTGAACTCATCACAGCTCGACCCCTTGCCCGACTTCCGGGTTCTTCATGACGGTTGCATCCTCCGGACGGCGGCGGACCTGCTTGCCGACATCCTGCCGCGCGCGCGCGCCGGGCTTGGGCGGCTGGAAGGTCAGCACAATCGCGCCGATCATTGCGACCAGCAGGATGATCCCCGCGATCTCGAACAGCGCGATGTAGCGCCCGTAAAGCAGCGCGCCGAGCGCCTCGATATTGCTCGTTCCGGCCGCCTGCATCGCAGCGCCATCGGGCGAGCCCAATGTCAGACCGCCGGCATTATAGGCCCCCACCGCCAGCAGCAGCTCGGCCAGCAGCACCGCGGCGACCGCAAGGCCCAGCGGTGCATTCTTGCTGAAGCCTGCGCGCATCGCGGCAAAATCGATGTCGAGCATCATCACCACGAACAGGAACAGCACCGCGACCGCACCGACATAGACAATCACCAGCAGCATCGCGATGAACTCAGCGCCCACCAGCACCATCAGGCCGGCGGCGTTGAAGAACGCCATGATCAGCCACAGCACCGAGTGCACAGGGTTGCGCGCCATGATCACCATCACGGCGGCGCCGACCACGATGGTCGCGAAGAAATAGAAGGCGATGGCCTGTATCATGATATGTCTCCGCCGGTCCGTCACCCCGGTGAAGGCCGGGGTCCAGAAAGCGGCAATGTGATCCCTTAGTCCAAGCTGGATCCCGGCCTGCGCCGGGATGACGACGAAATGTATTCTTGCCCCCGTTTCCCTCGTCCGGCGCGCCCTAGCGGTAGGGTGCGTCGGCTTCAAGATTGGCCGCGATGGCCCGTTCCCACTTGTCACCATTGCTGAGCAGCTTGGCCTTGTCGTAAAGCAGCTCCGCGCGGGTTTCGGTGGCGTATTCGAAATTCGGACCCTCGACGATCGCATCGACCGGGCAGGCTTCCTGACAGAAGCCGCAATAGATGCACTTGGTCATGTCAATGTCGTAACGGGTGGTGCGGCGGCTGCCGTCCTCGCGCGGTTCGCTCTCGATGGTGATCGCCTGCGCCGGGCACACGGCCTCGCACAGCTTGCACGCGATGCAGCGTTCCTCGCCGTTCGGATAGCGCCGCAAGGCATGCTCACCGCGGAAGCGCGGGCTGAGCGGCGACTTCTCGAACGGGTAGTTGATCGTCACCTTGGGCTTGAAGACATACTTCAGCGTCAAGGTGTGCGCCTTGAGGAATTCCCAGAGTGTGAAGCTTTTGATGAGGTGGGAGACGGTGGTCATGAGAAATGCCCAATGGTCATGAGGTAACCGGAAGTGGCGGCGACAAACAGCAGGCTCATCGGCAGGAACACCTTCCATCCGAGCCGCATCAGCTGGTCATAGCGGTAGCGCGGCACGGTTCCCCAGATCCAGCTGAACATCAGGAAGAAGGCGAAGGTCTTGAGCAGGAACCAGATGATCCCCGGCACATAATACAGCACCGGAATGTCGAGCGGAGGCAGCCATCCGCCCCAGAACAGCAGCGTGTTCAATGAGCACATCAGCAGGATGTTGGCATACTCGCCGAGCCAGAACAGCGCGAAGCTCATCGAGGAATATTCGGTCTGGTAGCCCGCGACGAGCTCGCTTTCCGCCTCGGTGAGGTCGAACGGCGCGCGCGCGGTTTCGGCGAGCGAGGAGATGAAGAACACCACCCACATCGGGAACAGCAGCGGGTGCACCACAAAGCCGTTGATGATGCCCAGCCCGAACCCGCGCTGCGCCTCGACAATCCCGCTCATGTTGAAGGTGCCGGCGAACAGCACCACGCAGACGAGCACGAAGCCGATCGAGACTTCGTAGGAGATCATCTGCGCCGAAGCGCGCATGGCCGAGAAGAACGGGTATTTGGAGTTCGACGCCCAGCCCGCCATCACCACGCCGTAAACCCCCATCGAGGAGATCGCGAGGATGTAGAGCAGGCCGACATTGATGTCGGCAATAACGCCGCCGTCCCAGAACGGAATCACCGCCCAGGCCGCGAGTGCGACCGTGAAGGTGATGATCGGCGCGAGCAGGAAAATGCCCTTGTTGGAGGCCGAGGGAATGATGGTTTCCTGCAGGAACACCTTGAGGCCGTCCGCGAAGGACTGGAGCAAGCCGAACGGCCCGACCACATTGGGCCCGCGCCGCATCATGATCGCGCCCAGCACCTTGCGGTCGACATAGATCACCATCGCGACGCTGAACATCACGAGCAGCGAGACGATCACGATCGCGGCCACGGTGGCGATGGTCCAGGCCCATTCGTAGCTGAGGCCGAGCAATTGGAAGAAGGCGGTCATTCCGCAGCCTCCTTGACGTCAGCCCCGTGGAGCAATTCGTCCGAGCACTGCCGCATCACGTCGCTGGCGCGGGCGATGGCGTTGGTGAGGTAGAAGTCCTTGATCGGGTAGCCCGCGAGCTCGCCCTCGAACTTGGCGCCGCTATCCGCCTTGGGCAGCGCCCCGTAAGCGGCGAGGCCTTCTTCGCCAAGGGCAGGCACGGCGGCGATCATCTTGGCCTGCAATTCGGCAAAGCTGTCGAAGCCCACGCTCACGCCCAAGGTATCCGCAAGCGCGCGCAAAATCGTCCAGTCCTCGCGCGCATCGCCGGGGGCGTAGACGGCCTTCTCGGCGAACTGCACGCGGCCCTCGGCGTTGACGTAGGTTCCGTCCTTTTCGGCATAGGACGCGCCCGGCAGGATGATGTCAGCGTGATGCGCGCCCTTGTCGCCGTGGTGGCCGATATAGACCTTGAGGCTCTTGGCATAGGGCGCGTAGTCCAACTCGTCCGCGCCGAGGCTGAGCAGCACCTTGGGCTTGGCAGCGGCAATGTCGCCCATCCCGCCCGGAAGCGTAAAGCCGAGCATCAGCGAGGCCATCCGCGCCGCCGAGATGTGCAGCACGTTGAAGCCGTTCCAATCGTCACGCACGAGGCCGAACTTGTCGACCAGCTTGACAGCAGCAGGCAGCGCGCCCTTGGCCAGCGCCGCCGCGCCCACGATCACCGCGGGACGCTTGGCCGCCTTCATCGCGTCACCCAGCGCCTTGGGAACGCGGTTCAAAACCTTGAGATCATTGCCGAGATAGGTCGCGGGGTAAGTCGGATCCCATTCCGGCCCGACGATAAACACCTTGGCCCCCGCCTTCACCGCCTTGCGCAGACGGACGTTGAGCAGCGCGGCATCCCAGCGGACATTGCTGCCGATGATCAGGATCGCGTCAGCCGTCTCGATACCGGCAAAGGTCGAGTTGAAATTCACCGCCGCGAGGTTCGACACATCATAGGTCATGCCGGTCTGACGCGCTTCGGTGAGCTGCGACCCGCAAGCGTTCACCAATGCCTTGGCCGCAAACATCGTCTCGGCATCGAGCAGATCGCCCGCGACCGCCGCGATGCTCTTCTTGCTCTTGCCGAGCGCGCCGGAAATCATGCCGAAGGCTTCGGTCCATTCGGCCGGTTGCAGCTTGCCCTCGCGGCGCACCCACACCCGGTCCAAGCGGCGCTTGGTCAGCCCGTCGACCTGATAGCGGCCCTTATCCGACAGCCACTCCTCGTTGACGTCGTCATTGATGCGCGGCAGCGCGCGCATGACTTCGCGGCCCTTGGAATGGAGCGTGATGTTGGCGCCCACGGCGTCGGAGACGTCGATGCTCAGCGTCTTCTTCAATTCCCACGGCCGCGCCTCGAAAGCATAGGGCCGCGAGGTCAGCGCGCCGACCGGGCACAGGTCGATCACATTGGCGCTCAGTTCATGCGCCGCCGCCTGCTCGAGATAGGTGGTGATCTGCATATCCTCGCCGCGGTACAGCGCGCCGATTTCGTCCACGCCCGCGATCTCTTCGGAGAAGCGCACGCAGCGGGTGCAGTGGATGCAGCGGGTCATGATCGTCTTGATCAGCGGGCCCATGTTCTTCTCGGTCACCGCGCGCTTGTGCTCGTGATAGCGCGAGCCGCCGCGGCCATAGGCGACCGCCTGATCCTGCAGATCGCACTCGCCGCCCTGATCGCAGATCGGGCAATCGAGCGGATGGTTGATGAGCAGGAACTCCATCACCCCTTCGCGGGCCTTCTTGACCATCGGGCTGTCGGTGCGGATTTCCTGACCGTCAGCAGCGGGCAGCGCGCAGCTTGCCTGCGGCTTGGGCGGCCCGGGCTTCACCTCGACCAGACACATGCGGCAATTGCCCGCAATGCTGAGCCGCTCGTGATAGCAGAAGCGCGGGATTTCCTTGCCCGCCAGCTCGCACGCCTGCAGCACAGTCGCGCCCGCCGGGACTTCGATTTCCTGACCGTCTACGGTGACCTTAGGCATTGGCGCTCGCGCCCTTCTTCTTGGCAGTACAATCGGGAACGGCCCTGCCGCTCCCCCTGATGGCGTCCTTGATCAGCGGCCGCACGCTATCATTGTAGTTGCAGAACCAGTCCCGGATGATCCCCGGATGGTCGCGCAGCAGGCTGGCGTGCTTGCGGAACTCGGACTCGAACAATTCCCGCCACTTGCTGTCGTCCTGCCGGAGCACCAGAATGGCCTCGGCGGTGTAGGCAAGCCGGTCGAAGAACCAGGTGTAGCGGATCTTGTCCTCGGCGCTCAGCGCGTTGTAGTCTGCCCCCTCGGCAAACTGCGGATATTCGAGCGCCAGCTCCATATAGCCAGTCCACATGTCATCATACTTCATCTCGCGCGTCAGATAGGTCTGCGCCTCGAGCTGAACCGCCTGCTGGGCGTTGGAACGGTTCGATTGATAACCCTGAAAGCCGAGCCCGATGAAGCCGACCATCACCGCCGCCAACGTCGCAACGTTGCGGAACACGTTGGACGCGACCAGCGGGTATCGCTTGTCCCACTGATCGGGGGTCATCACAGCAAGGCCGGGGGGCGACGTGTTCACTCCGCCGCCTCCGCAAACTGCGCGTTGTGCTCGTTGATCCGCCGCTCGAGCTCGGGGCGGAAGTGGCGGATGAGGCCCTGGATCGGCCACGCGGCAGCGTCGCCCAATGCGCAGATGGTGTGGCCTTCGACCTGCTTGGTGACTTCCTGCAGCATGTCGATTTCCTCGATGGCCGCATCGCCCGTGCGCAGGCGCTCCATCATGCGCCACATCCAGCCCGTGCCTTCGCGGCAGGGGGTGCACTGGCCGCAGCTTTCGTGCTTGTAGAAATAGGAGAGGCGGCTGATCGCGCGGACGATGTCGGTGGACTTGTCCATCACGATGACCGCTGCGGTGCCGAGGCCCGAGCCCAGTTCCTTGAGCCCGTCAAAATCCATCGGAGCGTTGCGGATTTGCGCGGCAGGGACCAGCGGCACCGAGGAGCCGCCGGGGATCACCGCGAGCAGATTGTCCCACCCGCCGCGAATGCCGCCGCAGTGCTTTTCGATCAGCTCCTCGAACGAGATGCTCATCGCTTCCTCGACGACGCAGGGCTTTTCCACGTGGCCAGAGATCTGGAACAGCTTGGTGCCCTTGTTGTTCTCGCGCCCGAAGCTGGCAAACCACGCCGCCCCGCGCCGCAAAATCGTCGGCGCGACCGCGATACTCTCGACATTGTTGACCGTGGTCGGGCAGCCATAGAGCCCCGCGCCCGCCGGGAACGGGGGCTTGAGGCGCGGCTGGCCCTTCTTGCCTTCGAGGCTCTCGATCATCGCGGTCTCTTCGCCGCAGATGTAGGCGCCCGCGCCGCGGTGCATGAAGACGTCGAAATCATAGCCCGACTTGCAGGCGTTCTTGCCGATCAGGCCCGCCGCATAGGCCTCGTCGATCGCCTTCTGCAGCGTCTCGGCCTCGCGGATATATTCGCCGCGCACGTAGATATAGGCGGCACGCGCGCGCATCGCGAAACCGGCGACCAGCGCGCCCTCGACCAGCTTGTGCGGATCGTGGCGCAGGATTTCGCGGTCCTTGCAGGAGCCGGGTTCGCTCTCGTCGGCGTTGATGACGAGGAAGCTCGGACGACCGTCGCGGCTTTCCTTGGGCATGAAGCTCCATTTGAGCCCGGTCGGGAAGCCCGCCCCGCCGCGTCCGCGCAGGCCCGAAGCCTTCATTTCCTCGATGATCGCATCGGGGCCGCGCGCCAGCAGCGCCTTGGTGTTGTCCCAGTCGCCGCGCGCCTGCGCTGCCTTCAGACCCCAGTCCTGGAAGCCGTAGACATTGGTGAAGATGCGGTCCTTGTCGCTAAGCATTGCTGCTTCCTTCGTTATTGGCCGTTGCCTTGGCGCGCTTCAGGCGCACCAGCGAAATCACCTGGAACACAAGGCCGAGACCCATCAGGATCACGCCCATTTCAAGCCGGCCGGTCGCACTCAGCACGGCGCCCAGCGCAAAGCCGGTCAGCCCGAGAATGGCCAAAGCGAGCGTCACCGGGTTCATCCGATCACCCCCTGGCTGTAAAGCGCGTAGAGCGCGCCGATGATCAGCAGGATGACGCCGACGCGCATCATGCCCATCAGCAGCTTGTAGGCGATGAACGCCAGCACAGCCGCGCCAAGGAGGGAGGCGACAGCGGTCACTCTACCACTCGCCCCGGTAATCGCGGTTGGCGCTGACCATGTCCTGCAAGGTGGTCGGCCCGCCCGAAGGCTCGGAGGTGTGACGGCCCGGCTCCTGCGTCCCGGCCTTGGGGGTCTTGCCCGCCGCCAGCGCATCGAGCACAGCGTCGAGGCGTTCCGGGGTCAGGTCTTCGTAATTGTCGTCGTTGATCTGGACCATCGGCGCGGTGGCGCAATTGCCCATGCATTCGACTTCGGTGAGGGTCCACAGCCCGTCCGCCGAAACGTGGCCCTTCTCCATCCCGCGCTTCTTGCAGGCGGCGATGATGTTGTCGCTGCCGCGCAGCATGCAGGGCGTGGTGCCGCACACCTGCACGTGGAATTTGCCGACGGGCCTCAGGTTATACATGAAGTAGAAGCTGGCGACCTCGAGCACGCGGATCACCGGCATGTCCAGATACTTGGCGACATATTCGATCACCGGCAGCGGCAGCCAGCCCTGCGTATCGGTCTCTGCGCCGACCTGCCGCTGGGCGAGATCGAGCAGCGGCATCACCGCCGAGCGCTGACGCCCCTCGGGATATTTGGCGATGTGCCAGTCGGCGGTCTTCTTGTTCTCCGGCGTCCACGCGAACGCGCTCCAACGGGCGCGCAGTTCGGGCGTATCGGGTGCGGGGGTGCGGTCAGCCATCAGTCTTTTCCATCACCGAACACGCGCTCGGCATGTTCGCGCTCGAGATGCTTGCGGTCGGCGCGCGCGCCAAGCCACAGGATGCCGCCCCAGAAGGCGAGAATGGCCAGCCCACCTGCGATGGCGTAGATCGCGATCAACGGTCACACTCCCCGAACACCACGTCGATTGCGCCCAGAATGGCGGTCGCGTCGGGGAGCATGTGGCCCTTGGACATGAAGTCCATCGCCTGCAGGTGCGAAAACGCCGTGGGGCGGATCTTGCAGCGGTAGGGCTTGTTGGTGCCGTCGCTGACGAGATAGACGCCGAATTCGCCCTTGGGGCTTTCGGTCGCCACGTAAACCTCGCCCGCGGGCACGTGGAAGCCTTCGGTGTAGAGCTTGAAGTGGTGGATCAGGCTTTCCATCGACTGCTTCATCTCAGCCCGCTTGGGGGGCGAAACCTTGCCGTCGGTGCTGGCGATCGGACCCTGCGGCATATCGCGCAGGCACTGCTTGATGATCTTGGCGCTCTCGTAGACTTCCTTCACGCGCACCATGAAGCGGTCATAGCAATCCGAATTGGTGCCGACCGGAATGTCGAACTCCATCCGGTCATAGACGTCGTAGGGCTGGCTCTTGCGCAGATCCCACGGGATGCCGGCAGCGCGGATCATCGGGCCGGAAAAGCCCCACGCGACCGCATCATCACGGCTGACAATCGCGATATCGACATTGCGCTGCTTGAAGATGCGGTTGTCGATCACGAGGCTCATCGCGTCTTCGAACAGCTGGAAGAAGCGGTTGTCGAGCCAGTCGCCGATATCGACCAGCAGCTTTTCGGGCACGTCCTGATGCACGCCGCCCGGACGGAACCACGCCGAGTGCATCCGCGCGCCGCTCGCGCGCTCGAAGAAGTTGAGGCAATCCTCGCGCAGTTCGAACACCCACAGGTTGGGCGTCATCGCGCCCACGTCCATCACATGCGCGCCGATGTTGAGCATGTGGTTGCAGATGCGGGTCAGCTCGGCGAACAGCACGCGCAGATATTGCGCACGCTCGGGCACTTCGAGATTGAGCAGCTTCTCGATCGCCAGCACGTAGCTATGCTCCATGCACAGCGGCGAGCAGTAATCGAGCCGGTCGAAATAGGGGAGCGCCTGCAGATAGGTCTTGTGCTCGATCAGCTTTTCGGTGCCGCGGTGGAGCAGGCCGACATGCGGATCGATCCGCTCGATCACCTCGCCGTCGAGCTCCATCACCATCCGCAGCACGCCGTGCGCCGCCGGATGCTGGGGGCCGAAATTGATCGTGTAGTTGCTGATCACCTCGCCGGTGGTGGTGAGCGATTCTTCGCGTTGCATGCTCATTGGCCGCCCTCCTTCGAGGTGGGATCGGGCGCGCCGGGCGCATCTTGGTCGCTGGCCTTCTGTTTGGCCGTAGTGCGCTTCACAGCAGCCGCGTTGGCAGCAACGCCTGCGCCGGTCTGGCTGGCGCGCTCGGTCGTCTTGACCGCGTCCACGGTCGGCGCGCCGCGCGATTTCTCGTCGCCGGGCAGCTCGTAATCCGCGCCTTCCCAGGGCGAGAGGAAGTCGAAGCTGCGCATTTCCTGCGCCAGCTCGACAGGCTCATAAACCACGCGCTTTTCCTCTTCCGAGTAACGCAGTTCTGTATAGCCGGTGAGCGGGAAGTCCTTGCGGAACGGGTGGCCTTCAAAGCCATAATCGGTGAGAATCCGGCGCAGGTCGGCATTGCCCGCAAAGGTCACGCCGTACATGTCGAACACCTCGCGCTCGAGCCAGCCTGCATTGGGCCACAGCGTGGTGACAGTCGGCACCGGGGTGTTCTCGTCGGCCGAGCACTTGACCATCACGCGGTGGTTTTTGGTGAGGCTCTGGAGCATGTAGACCACCTCGAACCGCTCGGCGCGCTCGGGATAGTCGGCGCCGGCGATTTCCATCAGCTGCTGATACTGGTGATCATCGCGCAAGGTTTGCAGCACGCGCGCGAGATCGTCGCGCTGGACGCGGAAGATCACCTCGCCGTGCGCTTCGACAGCCTCGATCAGCCAGACCGAGATGGTCTCGCTGATGGCGTCGATCACGCCTTCGTTGGAAGCGAACTTCGGGGCGGAATGGAGAACGGCCATAGTCTGCGCCCTTACCTCTCGATGGTGCCGACGCGGCGGATCTTCCGCTGCAACTGCATCACGCCGTAGAGCAGCGCCTCGGCGGTCGGGGGGCAACCGGGGACATAGATATCGACCGGCACGATCCGGTCGCACCCGCGCACGACCGAGTAGCTGTAGTGGTAATAGCCGCCGCCATTGGCGCAGCTGCCCATGCTGATCACATATTTGGGATCGGACATCTGGTCGTAGACCTTGCGCAGGGCGGGCGCCATCTTGTTGCACAGCGTGCCGGCGACGATCATCACGTCCGACTGGCGCGGGGAAGCGCGCGGGGCGATGCCGAACCGCTCCATATCGTAGCGCGGCATGTTGACGTGGATCATCTCCACCGCGCAGCAGGCGAGCCCGAAGGTCATCCACCACAGCGAGCCGGTGCGCGCCCACTGGAACAGCTCCTCGGTCGAGGTGACGAGGAAGCCCTTGTCATTCACCTCGCTCTGGAGCGCGTTGAAGAAATCGGCGTCGGGATGGCGCAATTCGCCGCCCTGTGCCGCTGCCGGAAGCAGTGATGAAGTGTTGGCCACGGTGCTCATTCCCAATCCAGCGCCCCCTTCTTCCACTCGTAGGCAAGCCCGACCGCGAGGATGAACAGGAACACCATCATGCCGACCCAACCGGTCCAGCCCGTTTCGCCGAGACTGACAGCCCAGGGGAACAGGAAGGCGGCTTCGAGATCGAACACGATGAAGCTGATCGCCACGAGGTAGAAGCGCACATCGAACTGGCTGCGCGCGTCCTCGAACGCCGGGAAGCCGCACTCGTATTCAGAGAGCTTTTCGGCATCGGGATTGTGCGCGCCGGTCAGCCGCGAAACCGCCATCGGCGCGACCACGAACAGGATCGACAACCCGAAGGCGATGAGAATGAACAACAGTATCGGCAGATACTGGCTGAGGTCGATCACGGCGATGTCCAAGCTATTAATCCCGCCCGTCGCCCTAAGCCTGTCGCGCGCACCGCGCAAGCCTGCGACTCGGGCAAAAGCCCTTAGAGATGTTGCAGGAAATCGAACAGTCGTTGCGAAGGATGGCGCGGTGGAAAATCCGCCACGCTTCAGGGGCCAAGCACGAGGCGCCGGATCTGCGTCGGGATTGGCGGCATGTCGGGCTTGGGCAGGCCCTTTTCGAAGCGATCCCACTGCCCTGTGCCGACATAGTAGAGCGCTTCGCCCGCGACGCTCCCGCCGAGCGGCTCGGTCCATTCCGGATGCGCTTGCTCGAGCACGCGGTGCCCGGTGATGCGCGTGCCATCATCCGAAAGACGCAAGGCGATGACCCGCATCGGCGCGGTGCCGCTCTGCACCGCGACCAGTTCCTCGCCATAGCGCCACAGCCCGTCGATGCCGTCGAGCGCCGCCGGGACATCGCTCGCAAGCCGCGCGACGGTGCCGCTCGCAAGGTCGATCGCCGCAAGGCCATAGCGATAGTCGCTGACATAGAGCCGCTGGCCATCCGCGCTCACCGCCAGTCCCTGCGGTGAACGAAGTGTGCCCGGTGCAATCAGCGCGGCAAGCTCGGTTGAATCGCGGCGCGCGCTGTAGATGCCGCCGCCCTCGGGGTCGCTGGCATAGATCGTACCGTCCGGCCCGACCGTGACATCCGACACCTTGACCCCGCGCGGCGCGGGAATCCGCACAAGGTCGGCAAAATCGCCGGTCAGCCCGTACAGGCCGGTGAAGCCGGAAGGATCCTCGGGCGAACCGTCGATATTGGCAGAGGCAAACCAGCCAATGCTGCCATCGGGCGCAGCCGCGAGCCCGCTCAGCGCCTGCGCGCCGGGGATGGCGAAAGCGGTCCATTCATCCCCGCCGCTCCTGACGAACACCGCCCGCTGCGAAACCGACGTGGCGAGGGCCTCCATCCCGTTGGGCGCGACGAAGACGGTTTCGATCAGACCCGCCCCGGCCTGCACCTCGTCGAACACCGTGCTTGCCGCGATCACCTCGGCCGCGGGGATCAGCAAGGCCCGCGCGGCTTCGGCATGGGGTGCGCCGATCAGCTCGGGGATCTGCGCCTGCGCGCGTGCGCTGAACACATGGCCGCGCTGCTTGAGCCATGCGAGACTGGCGAGCGCCGCCTCGCCCTCGCCCGCTTGCAACTGCGCATTGAACAATCGCAGCCGCACGCTGGCGCTATCGGGAAAATCGCGGGCGAGCTGTTCGAGGCCCGCGACATCCGCGATTCGGCCGGTGGCGGCATCGACCGCGCGCCACGCCGGCAGCTCTTGCGCACCGAGCGGCGCTGCACAGGCCAGCACCAGCGCGGCGACGAGCGCCCTCATTTCATCATGCGCGCCGCAGCCTGCTCGGTCGTCTTGCCATAGGGCGGCTTCAGCCCGCCGAGCTTGGCAATATCGATCTTGGGCTGGTGATAGACCGCGCGCGCGTGGCTGAATTCGCGGAAGCCCTCGATCGCGTGATAGCTCCCCATCCCCGACGGCCCGACCCCGCCGAACGGCAGGTCCTCCATCGAGACATGGAACACCACGTCATTGGTAGTCACCCCGCCCGAGATCGTGCGGGTCAGCACGCGCTCCTGCTCGCCCTTGTCCTCACCGAAGTAATAGAGGCCGAGCGGGCGATCGTGATCATTGATGTAATCGACCGCCTGATCCACCGCCTTGTAGGTCATCACCGGCAGCACGGGGCCGAAGATTTCCTCCTGCATCGCGGCCATGCCGTCGTTGACGTTCTTGAGGATCGTGAGCGGCATCTTGCGCTGGTTGGCATTGGCAAAATCCTCGCCGGCCGGGTTGACCTCGATCACTTCGGCGCCCTTGTCGCGGGCATCGGCGACGAGGCCCTGAAGGCGTTCGAAATGGCGGTCGGACACGATCGAGGCGTAATCATCATTGTCGAGCAGGCGCGGATACATCGCGCTCGCGGCGCCGACGACACCGGCGACCGCCTCGTCCTGCTTGTCCTCGGGCACCATCAGGTAATCGGGCGCGAGGCAGATCTGCCCTGCATTCATCATCTTGCCGATCGCGATGCGCTCGCCCGCCTTGGCGAAATCGGCGCTGCGGCCCATGATCACCGGCGACTTGCCGCCCAGTTCGAGCGTGACCGGCACAAGGTTCGCGGCAGCGGCCTGCATCACCCGGCGACCCGTCGCGGTCGAGCCGGTGAAGACCAAGTGATCGAACGGCAGCGACGAGAAGGCGGCGGCCACTTCGGGGCTGCCGGTGACCACGGCGACTTCCTCGGGCGCGAAATAGTCGGCCGTGAGCTGCGCCATCAGCTCGCTGGTGCGCTCGGTGAATTCGCTCGGCTTGATCATCGCGCGGTTACCCGCCGCCAGCACCTGCATCAGCGGCCCGAAGGCCAGCTGGATCGGGAAGTTCCACGGGGACAGGATCCCGATCACGCCCTTGGGCTCATAGCGCAGTTCGGCCTTCGCGCCGAGCAGCCCGAGCGGGAACTGCACCTTGCGCTTCTCGGTCTTGGCCCAGGCATCCATGTGCTTCAAGGCATGATTGCCCGCGCCGACGGTGGCCGCGATATCGGTCAGCATCGACTGCGCGTAGGAGCGGTTGCCGAAATCGGCGCTCATCGCCTTGGCGAATTCCTCGCCGTGGTCCTTCACCAGCGCGATCGCGCGGCGGATGCGGTCCTTGCGCTGGCTCATCGGCTCGGGGCGCGAGGCGGTAAAGGCGGCGCGCTGGCGCGCAAGCAGGGCTTCGAGTTCTTCGCGACGATCGTCGGCCATGTCGTTCTCCCGTTCGGACATAGAGGCATCCTGAGGGATGCGTTTTCATTTGCCATGCGTCTTTGCGCAAAGCGGCAAGCCTGACAAGGTTCTTGCAAGCAGCGGGGCGCGATTGCCATTGCCGCATCGCAGCATTAGAGCCTGCGCCACACATTCTACCCCGTTGGAAGGATACAAGCCATGAGCCAGCTCTCCCCTGCCGATCCGATCGTGATCCTGTCCTATGCCCGCACCCCGATGGGCGCGATGCAGGGCGCGCTGGCCGAAGTGTCGGCAACCGATCTCGGCGCGATTGCGGTCAAGGCGGCGGTCGAGCGTGCCGGCGTTGCGGGCGCGGATATCGACCGTGCCTATATCGGCTGCGTGCTGCCCGCCGGGCTCGGGCAGGCGCCCGCGCGTCAGGCGGCGATCAAGGCCGGCTTGCCGCTCTCGGTGCAGGCGACCACCGTCAACAAGGTCTGCGGCTCGGGCATGCAGACGGTGATCATGGGCGCCGAAGCCCTCGCCAGCGGCACGATCGATCTGGTGGTCGCAGGCGGGATGGAGAGCATGACCAATGCGCCCTACCTGCTCAAGAAGCACCGCTCGGGCGCGCGGCTCGGGCATGATACCGCCTATGATCACATGTTCCTCGACGGGCTGGAGGACGCCTACGAGCCGGGCCGCGCGATGGGGACCTTCGCGCAGGACACCGCCAACGCCTACCAGATGACCCGCGAGGACATGGACGCCTACGCGATCGAGTCGCTCGCCCGCGCCAACCGCGCGATTGCCAGCGGGGCCTTTGCCGACGAGGTTGTCCCTGTCACGGTCTCCACCCGCACGGGCGATGTGGTGGTCGAGCATGACGAGGCCCCTTCCAAGGGCCGCCCCGACAAGATCCCCCAGCTGAAGCCCGCTTTCGCCAAGGACGGGACGATCACCGCTGCCACCTCGAGCTCGATTTCGGACGGTGCCGCGGCTGTGGTGCTCACCCGCGCCAGCGTGGCCGCAGCCAAGGGCCTGACGCCGCTCGCCCGTGTGGTCGCCACCGCCGCCCATGCGCAGGCCCCGGCCGACTTCACCACCGCCCCGATCCCGGCAATCCAGAAGGTGCTGGAGCGCGCCGGTTGGAGCGTCGATGATGTCGATCTGTTCGAAGTCAACGAAGCCTTCGCCTGCGTCGCGATGTTCGCGATGCGCGATCTCGGCATCGCCCACGAGAAGATCAACGTCAACGGCGGCGGCACGGCTTTGGGTCACCCGATCGGCGCGAGCGGCACGCGGATCATCGTCACGCTGCTGAATGCGCTCAAGGCGCAAGGCAAGACCAAGGGCGTCGCCAGCCTGTGCATCGGCGGCGGCGAGGCCACTGCGGTCGCGGTCGAACTGATCTGAAGATAACGAGCCGGGCGGCGGGTTACTCGTCGCCCGGCAAAGCCTCGGTTCCCCAGAGACGGGCTTGCTGGATCCAGCCCTTGCGGCCGGCGATATCGACCTCGCACCAGCCCTCGCGGCAGGTGCCAAGCGCGGCGACCACGCCCGGCTCGGCGCGCCAGCGCAGCGCCGCCGACGCGCTCGGCTCGGCCCGCACATCGGCGAGGCCCTTGCCGGTGATCAAGGCGCCGCGCTCGGGATCGAGCTGGCTGCGCGCGATCCAGCCCTTATCGCCCTCGGGATCCTCGACATATCGCCAGCCTTCGCGCACCCGCACCACCTTCACCGGCAGGCCCTTGCGCTTATAGACCCACTCGACCGGATATTCCTCGCTCGGGCCGACGCGCATGCGCACCTCGTCATAGCGCAGGCTCGCCCAATAGGGCACCTCGCGCTCCTGAGCGCTGGCAGGCGCGGCCAGCAGGGCCGCAACGAGACCGAGAACGGCAAAAAGGCGAAATCCCATCATGGCACGGAGCGATAGCGCCATCCGCAAGCCCGTTTCAAGGCCTGCTTACCGCTTCCCTGCTTGACCACCGAGGCCCACTGGCATTAGCCGATGCCGATGCCAGAAACCCGCACCCCGCTCGAACGCCCACGCGTCATAGTCACCCGCCATCTGGTGCCCGAAGTCGAGGCGCGGATGCGCGAATTGTTCGACGTGGTGCTGAACGAAAGCGACGTGCCGCTGACCCGCGAACAGCTGGCCGCCGCGATGCAGGATTGCGACGTGCTGGTGCCGACCGTGACCGACCGGATCGACGCCGAACTGATCGCGGGCGCGAGCCCCCGGCTCGGCCTGATCGCCAATTTCGGCGCGGGCACCGAGCATCTCGATCTCGCCGCCGCCGCTGCGCGCAAAATCCTCGTCACCAACACGCCGGGGGTCTTCACTGACGACACCGCCGACCTTGCCATGGCCGCGATCATCGGCGTGCCGCGCCGCATCCGTGAAGGCACCGCGCTGGTGCGCCGGGGCGAGTGGACCGGCTGGGCGCCCTCTGGCCTGCTCGGACGCAAGCTGGCCGGCAAGGTGCTCGGCATCATCGGCATGGGCCGCATCGGTCAGGCCGTCGCCCACCGCGCCCGCGCCTTCGGGCTGGAAATCGCCTATTACAACCGCAAGCCCCTGCCCGAGGCACTCGAGCGGATGCTGGGTGCACGCTATGTCGGCGATGTCGATGCGCTGATGGCCGAGGCGGATATCCTTACCCTGCACTGCCCGCTGACCGAGGACACGCGCCATCTGGTCGATGCGCGGCGGATCGCCCTGATGAAGCCCGGCAGCAGCATTATCAACACCGCGCGCGGCGAGCTCATCGAACAGGAAGCGCTGATCGCGGCGCTGCAATCGGGCCATCTGGCGGGCGCGGGGCTCGACGTTTACCCTGACGAGCCCCATGTCGACCGCCGCCTGATCGAGCATCCCAATGTCATGACCCTCCCCCACATCGGCAGCGCGACCGCCGAGGGCCGCGAGGATTCGGGCCACAAGGTGATCGCCAATATCCGCATGTGGGCCGACGGGCACAGGCCGCCCGATCAGGTGCTGACGGCGCTGGTGCGCGGGTAAATCACCCCGCGCACCAATTGCGCGCGTCCTCAATCCCCCGTCAAAATCCGCTCGACCAGCTCGCCCACGCTCGGGGTGTAGCCGTTCGAATAGAAGGGGTCCTGCTTGAAGCGGTAGGCCGCGTGGCCGGCGAAGGCGAGGTTGTTGTCGGGATCGCCATCATGGGCGATGTCCTGCAGGGTCTTCTGGATGCAGAAACTGCGCGGATCGGCCAGACGACCGGTGGTGAAGTCGTCGTGGTCTTTCCAGCTCGAAAAGCCGCAATGCGACAGGCAGCCCATGCAGTCCTGCTGGTCCTTGCGGATTGTCTCGCGCGCTTCGGGGGTGACGAAGACGATGGTGTCGTCGGGGGTCTTGAGCGGTTCGCTATGGCCCGCACGCATCCACATCTCGGCCTTGGCCTTGTCCTCCGGGCGCACCCAGAAGCTGCGCGCCTTGCCGTCTTCGCCCAGCTGCACCGTGCCATCTTCGGCGCCGCGCTTGAAATAGGCGATCTGGCGTTCCGAACGGTGCATCAGACCATAGAGGAACGGGGTCTTGACCGCGCTCGAATAGAAGCCGGTGGGCGAGAACTTGTGGAGCAGCACGTCGCCCGGTTCGACGGTGCGCAGCATGTCCTTCCAGATCTGGGGGATCGGGCTTTCCTGCGTGAGCAAGGGCCGCGTTCCGAACTGGAAGGCGATGCTGCCAAGCTCGGGATTGTCGATCCAGTCGTTCCATTCGCGCAGGCACCACACCCCGCCCGCCATCACGATCGGCACGCTATCAGCGACGCCCTCGGCGCGCATCATGTCGCGCAGCACCTTGACGCGCGGGTACGGGTCTTCGGGCTTGGTCGGATCTTCGGCGTTGCTGAGGCCATTATGCCCGCCGGCCAGCCACGGGTCTTCATAGACCACCGCCGCCATCAGATGCGGGACCTTGTGATAGGAGCGCTTCCACAGCGCGCGGAACGCACGGCCCGAGCTGACAATCGGGAGATAGCAGACGTTGAACCGCTCCGCGATTTCCGCCAGCTTGTACGGCATCCCCGCGCCGCAGGTGACGCCGGCCACCATGCCGCGGGTGTTTTCCAGCACGCCTTCGAGCACGGCCTGCGCCCCGCCCATTTCCCACAGCACGTTGATGTTGATCGCACCCTTGCCGCCGGAAATCTCGTAGGCCTTTTTCACCTGCGCGGTGGCGCCGTCGATGGCGTAGCGGATCAGTTCCTGATGGCGTTCCTCGCGTGTGCGGCCGTGATAGACCTGCGGAATGGGGTTGCCGTCGGCATCATAGCTATCGGCGTTGACCGCGCTGACCGTGCCGATCCCGCCGGCCGCTGCCCAAGCGCCCGAACTGGCGTGATTGGTCGCCGAAACACCCTTGCCGCCTTCAACCAGCGGCCAAACTTCGCGCCCGCCATAGATGATCGGGCTCAATCCCTTGAACAATGAAAACTCCTCTTCGCGCCGTCCCCTGGCGCGCATTACGCGATGGTCACATAGTGCCGCGCGGCCCGTGCCGCAATCTTTGAGGGACCCTTGCCCTTAGCCCCGATTGCAAGGCTGGATCAGCTCGGGCTCGGTGCGCGCCTTGCCGCGCGCGAAGCGGGCAAAATAGCCTTTGATGTCAGGCCGCTCGATATATTCGACCAGCACATAGCCGACCGCCTCGAACTCGCAGAACAGCAGCGTGTGTGGCAGGCCATGGCGGCCAACCGGGCTTTCGCTTTCCACAACGATGATCTGCCCATCGGCATTGAGCGCCGGCCACATCCGCCACAGGAAGGCGTAGGGCTCGGTCACCTCGTGATACATGTGGACCATGAAAATCCGGTCGAAACTGTCAGCCGGAAGCTGCGGATCAGCCGATTCGCCGAGCTTGATCGAAATGTTCTCGAGCCGCTCGCGCTCGACCCGGCGGCCGAGCCGTTCGAGCGCATCGCGGCTGATGTCCTGCGCCAGCACCCGCCCGTCAGCCCCGACCCGCTCGGCAAGCCGGACGGTGTAATAGCCCTCGCCCGCACCAATATCGGCGACCGTCATGCCCGGGCGGATATCGGCGAGATCCATCACCACCTTCGCCTCGTTGCGCTCCTCGCGCGCGTCCTCGTTGGCGAACTGGGTCGAGACGACCTTGGCGACCGGGCGGTCGGGCTGGGGAAACTCCAGCGCGTCCTCGGGCCGCTCGGCAGTGACGGGCATCAGCTGCTCGCACCCGGCCAAGGCCAGCGCGCCTGCCAGCATCAGCCCGGCTGCGGCTCTGGGTGCAGCGCGCATGATTATTCCACGTCCTCGATCTCGACCGTCTCGCCCGTCACGCGCTGCGCCAGCGCGGCCGAGATGAACGGATCGATCGCGCCGTCGAGCACCGCGTCGGGCGAGGTCGAGACCACGCCGGTGCGCAGGTCCTTGACCATCTGGTAGGGCTGCAAGACGTAAGACCGGATCTGGTGGCCCCACCCGATCTCGCTCTTTTCCTGATACTCGCCCGAAGCCGCCGCCTCGCGGATCGCCATCTCGCGCTCGAACATCCGCGCCTTGAGCATGTTCATCGCGGTCGCGCGGTTCTTGTGCTGGCTGCGATCATTCTGGCTCGCGACCACGATCCCGGTCGGAATGTGGGTGATCCGCACCGCCGAATCGGTGGTGTTGACGTGCTGCCCGCCCGCGCCCGAGGCACGGTAGGTATCGATCTTGAGGTCACCTTCGTTGATCTCGATATCAATATCATCGTCGATCACCGGATAGACCCACACGCTCGAAAAGCTGGTGTGGCGCCGCGCGGCGCTGTCGTAGGGGCTGATGCGGACCAGGCGGTGGACGCCGCTTTCGGTCTTGGCATAGCCATAGGCCCCGTCGCCCTTCACAAGCAGCGTGGCGGACTTGATCCCGGCCTGGTCGCCGCCCTGATATTCGACCGTCTCGACCTTGAACCCGCGCCGCTCGGCCCAGCGACCATACATCCGGAACAGCATTTCGGCCCAGTCCTGGCTCTCGGTCCCGCCCGCGCCCGCGTGGATTTCGATATAGGTGTCGTTGCCGTCGGCCTCGCCCGAAAGCAGCGCCTGCACCTTGTCGGCGTCAGCGCGGTCAGCAAGGCGTTCGAGCGTCTTCAGGCCATCCTCGACGATGGACTCCTCGCCCTCGGCCTCGCCCATTTCGATGAACTCGATCGCATCGGCCATTTCGGCGGCGATCTCGTTGACCGTGTTGACCGACGTCTCGAGCGTCTTCTGCTCGCGGCTGATCGCCTGCGCCTGCTTGGGATTGTCCCACAGGGTCGGATCCTGAACCCGCGCGTTGAGTTCATCAAGCCGCCGCAGCGCGCGCTCCCAGTCGAGCGACAGGCGCACCAGCGCCAGCGCCGCTTCGATCCGGTTGATAAAGGCATGGGCCTCGGCCCGCATCGTCTGTCCTTCACAAGGCGCGCCTCACACAAGGGCGCGAAAAAGCCGCCACCGCTTAGCGCGGGCGGCGTGATTGTAAAGCCGTGCGCTGGCTAAGCCGCGCCGCTACTTCTTGAGAGCGCGCACCGCAGCGAGGGTCTTTTCCACATGGCCGCGGTAGTCGCTGTTGGAATGGACCGCGACAATCCGCCCGCCCGGCGCGATGACATAGGACGTGCGGCTGGTCAGCCCCGACGATCCCATCGCCACATCATAGGCGCCGATCACCTTGGGGCCCGCGACACCGACGGGGAAGGCATCGCGGCATTCCTCGCGGCTGAAGCGCTTCAGGGTGGCGATATCGTCGTTCGACATGCCGATCACGCTCGCGCCGGCCGCCTTGAACTGCGGCATGGCCTCGGCAAAGGCGTTCGCTTCGAGCGTACAGCCCTGGGTGAAGGCCTTTGGGTAGAAATAGAGCACCACCGGGCCCTTGGCGAGCGCGGCGGACAGCGAGAAGCCGAACTCCTTGCCCGCGAGCGCGGCCTGGGTGGTAAAGGCCGGGGCCTCCTCGCCCACCGGTAATTCGGCCGCAGCGGAGGTGGCAAGGCCTGCGAGCGCGAAAGCGGCGGCAACGGCGAGAGAGGCAAGGGTTCTGGTCATACTGGGGCAATCCTCAGAGCGCGCGCCGGTTCCCCGGCGGCGCAGGCGTCACTCGCGTGCGACGGGTTCTTCGACAAATTCCTCGGGTTGATCGGGAATGTCGTCGACAACCGCTCCGGCAGCGTTCTGGCGCCCGGCGCGGATCAGCTGGAGAATCTCGTTGCGGCGAGAAGCAATCTCGTCCTGGCGGGTGTAGCGCTCAGGCTCGGTATCGGGTTTGAAGGCCTCCCAGATGATCGCCGACTTGGGATCGTCGCTCGGCCAGCCATCGAGCACGCGCTTGCCCGAGCGGCGATCGACCCGCACCATCCGAACGCCCTGCGGCGCGACCGGAGGCAGATCCGACCACTTCTTGCGGGTTTTCTCGATCAGGCTCTTGATGATCGGCGCGGAAATCGTGCCGCCATAGGCATAGCCGCCCATGTTGCGCGGCTTGTCAAAGCCCACATAAGCGCCTGCGATCATTTGCTGAGTGCCGCCGATGAACCACACGTCCTTCGGGCCGGTGGTGGTGCCGGTCTTGCCGAACAGCGGCAGCTCGAGCGGGTTGAGGATGGTCGCGGTTCCGCGGCTGACCGCGCCGCGCAGCATATGCATCACCTGGAACGCGGTGCGCGCGTCCATCGCCTGGGTGCCCTTGATGCCGAAGCGCGGCATCGGCTTGCCGTCCCACTTGGGGCTGTTGCACCCGCGGCAATCGCGCATGTCGGCGCGCCACACCACCTTGCCGCGCCGGTCCTGCACATAGTCGATCACCGTCGGCGCATTGAGCCGGCCATGATTGGCGAGCGCGCCGTAGGCGGCGACCATCTTGGAAAGCGTGGTCTCGCCCGCCCCGAGCGCGGTCGAGGGATAGGGATCGAACTTGCCGATGCCGACCTTCTCGATCTCCTTGACGACGTTGCGCATCCCCGCGGTCATGCCGATCTGCACCGTCATGATGTTCTGCGACTGCTCGAGACCATAGCGCATCGGGAATTGCCCGCCGCGCCCGCCGCGGATGCATTTCTCGCCGAGGCCTGCCCCCTGATAATAGCAGAAGCGCGAATTATCGATCTGGGTCGAGGGGGTCATGCCGTTGTCGAGCCCGGTGGCGTAGACGAAGGGCTTGATGGTCGAACCCGGCTGGCGCATCGCCTGGGTGGCGCGGTTGAAATCCGACAGGCGGTGATCGAACCCGCCCTGCATCGCCAGCACCCGGCCATATTGCGCATTCTGCACCACCAGCGCGCCCTGCGCCTCAGGAATGGTGCGGACATTCCAGCCATTGCCTGAGGGACTTGCGGCGATCACGTCGCCGGCCTTGAGCCGGTCGGGCAGATTGCCGAGCGGAGCCTCGGTGCCATCGGAAAAACCGATCCGCGCCGACGTACCGCTGCGGCTGGTGACCACCCCGACCTTCCAGTCGCGATAAGCGATGCCGAGCGGCGAGCCCTGGAGCTGGCTGGCCCAGTTGCCCGCACTGACATCAATGGTCGCGATCGGCCCGCTCCACGCGCGCCCGCCGTGGTAGCGCAGCAGACCCTCGCGCAGCGCATCGCGCGCGGCGATCTGCATCTGCGGATCAAGCGACGTGCGCACCCACAGCCCGCCGGCATAGACCGAATTTGCCCCGTCCTCGGCGGTCTCGCCGAAGCGCTCGATCAGCTCGCGGCGCACTTCCTCGAGGAAATAGCCGGCATCGACGCTGCGCTGGCTGCGCTGGGTGACGAGCCCCAGCGGTTTGGCCGCCGCCGCCCGCCGCTCGGACCCGGTGATGAAGCCATTGGTCTCCATCTGGCCCAGCACGAAATTGCGCCGTTCGAGCGCGGCCTGCTCCTGCCCCTTGCGGCCATAGCGTTCGGGCGCCTTGGGCAGGATCGCAAGGAAGGCCATCTCGTGCAGTTCGAGATCATCGACGTCCTTATCGAAATAGGCGCGCGATGCCGCCTGCACCCCGAAAGAACGACGACCGAGCGGGATCTCGTTGAGATAGAGCTCGAGGATCTCCTGCTTGGTCAGCACCTGCTCGATGCGCCCCGCGAGGATCATTTCCTTCAATTTGCGGGTGACCGAATATTCATCGCCCAGAAGCAGGTTCTTGGCGACCTGCTGGGTGATGGTCGAGCCGCCCACCGCGCGCTCGCCCGAGCCGAACTTGGTGGCATAATCGAACACCGCGTTGGCCGTGCCAAGGAAATCGACCCCGCCGTGGCTGAAGAAGGTCTTGTCCTCGGCCGCGAGGTAGGATTCGATCAGCTTCTGCGGGAAATCGGCATATTGCAGCTGCACCCGCCGCTCGCGCGCATAGGTGTGGACGATTGTGCCATCATGGCCGCGCACCACCGTAGGCAGCGGGGTTTCATAGGTCAGCAACGCCTTGGCCTCGGGCAGATCGCTCGCCAGCCACACGAAGATCGCGATCCACAGAGCAAGGCCCACCCCGAACAGGCTGGCAAGGATGCGGAACAGGCGGCTTTCCCGCCACTTTTCGCGAAACCACGCAAGCGCCATCCCGATATCGCGGTTTACGCGGTAACGCAGGTAAGCCCAGGTGGATTGCGGGCTGCTGTCCTGGGGGGTGGCGGAGGTCGGATCGGTCATGGACGCGGGGCAACTAGCACGCCCGGCTTGGCCAAGGCTAGCCGGTTTTCCGCCCTATTCCCCGCCGTCTGCCGCATCGGTCCGGCGCGCGAAATAGACCCTGATCGCGCGCGCCAGCACCGCAGCATATTGGCCCTGCCCCTCGGGCGTGGTCAGCCGCGTGCGATCAAGCTGGTTAGTGACAAAGCCGCTTTCGAACAGCACCGAGGGCACGTCCGGCGCGCGCAGCACCGCCAGCGCGGCCGAACGGCGCGGCTGGGGATGGAAGGCGAGCTGCTCGCCCCCCTCGCGCACCACGAGACCGGAAAACTCCAGCGCATCTTCCTGCGTGCGCTGCTGCGACAGCTCGACAAGGATCGCGCTCACAGCCTCGCTCTGCCCGTCAATGGCGATGCCGTTCAACCGGTCGGCATCATTCTCGCGCGTGGCAAAGCGCGCAGCCGCCTCGCTCGAGGCCGCATCGGACAGCGTGTAAATACTCGCCCCGCTGACATCGTCGCGGGTTCCCGCGGAATCGGCGTGGATCGAGACGAACAGATCGGCATCAAGCTGCCGCGCAATCTCGGGGCGATGCCCGAGCGGCAGGATGCGGTCATCCGCGCGAGTCAGCGCCACCCTGATCCGGCCCGAGCGCAGCAATTCATCCCGCAGCGCTAGCGCCAGCGCAAGCGTGATGTCCTTTTCCTGCACCTTGCGCCCTTGCGCATCTACGCCCGTCGCGCCCGGATCGCGCCCGCCATGGCCGGCATCGATCACCACCAGCGGAAGCGCGGGATCACGGGGGCCGGCAATGTCCGGAAGATCGATCGCTGCCGCCTCGCCGCCGAGATCAAAGCGCTGCACATAATCACGGCCCAGCATCGGCACCGGAATACGCAACCCCAGCCCTGCCGCACCGCCGAGCAGCAGCGCGGGAACCAGCAGCACAATCAGCAGCAGGGTGCGAAAGCTCATGTCCTGCTTTGCTTACGTTCTTGCCCGCCAATAACGCAATAGAGTTGCGGGGTTTGTCCCACGGTGCTAGCACTGTTTCACGAGAGGCTGCCTCTGGGTGCTCAGGCACCCGAACAGCCCGCCTCTCGCGCCGGGCTCCCTCTCTTTCTCACGGCTCCCGGTTCCAGAACAGGTTGATGTAGTGACAAGACGCTTTTCCCCGCAAATTTGTACAGCGCGCGCTTTGGCCGCCTGTGCTGTTGCGGGCCGGAGCGCGGCCGAGCGCCGCAGTCCTGCCACTTCAGACACAAGCTTCGCGCCTGCCGCCCTTTGCGGGACTGGCGTGACAACCCTTTCCGGCCGCCCCTTCGGGCTGGCCGGCTCATCCCACAATTGGCGTCCCCTTCATGTCCGCACGCGGGCAAGGCCGGACGCATGGAGAATATTCAATGTCAACGCGCATGCTTATCGATGCGCGCCACCCGGAAGAAACCCGGGTGGCGGTCCTGCAGGGCAACCGGATTGAGGAATTCGATTTTGAATCTGCCGAACACAAGCAGATCAAAGGCAATATCTATCTCGCCAAGGTAACCCGGGTCGAACCGTCGCTGCAGGCGGCTTTCGTCGATTTCGGCGGCAACCGGCACGGGTTCCTCGCCTTCAGCGAAATCCACCCTGATTATTACCAGATCCCCAAGGCGGATCGCGATGCGCTGCTGGCCGAAGAGGCCGAGGCTGCCGAGGAAGAAGAGCGCCTGCGCGCCGAAGAGGAAGACGAAGGCATCTCGCCGGGCGACGAATACGACGCCGAGGACGACAGCGGCGAAGCGCTCGCAGAAGATTTTGCCGAAAACGGCGTCGAGGAAGTCGACACCTCGGACAAGGACGATGTCGCCACAATCGAAGACGGCGGCACCGACGGCTATTCCTCGGGCGAGGATAATGGCGACGAGGACAGCGACGACGACCGCAGCGAGGATGAGCGCAGCGAGGACGAGGCCTCCGAGGACGGCGATCAGGATCGCGGCCGTGGCCGGCGCGGTCGCCGCCGTCAGGGCGGTAAGGGCGAACGCGGCGGTGATCGCGGCAGCGAGCGTGGCCGCAGCCGCGCCAAGCAGGTCGACGAAGTGCGCGCCAAGCGCCAGGAACTGCGTCGCCGCTACAAGATCCAGGACGTGATCCAGCGCCGTCAGGTGCTGCTGGTGCAGGTCGTCAAGGAAGAACGCGGCAACAAGGGCGCCGCGCTCACCACCTATCTCAGCCTTGCCGGGCGTTACACCGTGCTGATGCCCAACAGCACCAGCGGCGGCGGGATCAGCCGCAAGATCAGCTCGACCAGCGATCGCAAGCGGTTGAAGGACATGGTCTCCGACCTCAAGCTGCCGCGCTCGATGGGCCTGATCGTCCGCACCGCGGGCATGAGCCGCACCAAGCCCGAGATCAAACGCGATTTCGATTACCTCGCCCGCGTGTGGGACGAGATCCGCGAAAAGACGCTCGCTTCGGTGGCGCCGGCGCTGATCCATTCGGACAGCGACCTCATCAAGCGTGCGATCCGCGACATCTACAACAAGGAAATCGAGGAAGTCGTCGTCGAGGGCGAGGACGGCTACAAGTCGGCCAAGGCCTTCATGAAGCTGCTGATGCCGAGCCATGCACGGCGGGTGAAGGCCTATTCCGATCCCGTCCCGCTGTTCCAGCGCTACGGCGCCGAAGACCAGCTGCGCGCGATGTATGATCCGATGGTGCAGCTCAAGTCGGGCGGCTATCTGATCATCAATCCGACCGAGGCGCTGGTCTCGATCGACATCAACTCGGGTCGCTCGACCAAGGAACACAATATCGAGCAGACCGCGCTTCACACCAACCTTGAGGCGGCGCGCGAAATCGCCCGCCAGCTGCGTCTGCGCGACATGGCGGGTCTGGTGGTGATCGACTTTATCGACATGGAGTATTCCTCCAACGTCCGTAAGGTCGAGAAGGCGATGAAGGACGCGCTGCGCAATGATCGCGCGCGCATCCAGATCGGCCGGATCAGCTCGTTCGGGCTGATGGAAATGAGCCGCCAGCGCCTGCGCACCGGCGTGCTCGAAGCCACCACCCGCCCCTGCCCGCATTGCGACGGCACGGGTCTGGTGCGCACAGCCTCTTCGGCGGGTCTCTCGGCGCTGCGGGTGATCGAGGATGAAGCCGCCAAGGGCAAAGGCACGCTGATCCGGCTGGCCGCCAGCACCGAGGCAGCGATCTACCTGCTCAACGAAAAGCGCGCCGATCTGGTCGAAATCGAACAGCGTTACGGCGTCAGCGTCGAGGTCGTGCCCGAGGGCGAGGAGGAAGGCGCCAAGATGAGCGTCTCCAGCTCGGGCCCGCGCCCGGCCCAGGCTCCGCGCTTCGATCCGATTGTCTATGAAGAAGAGGACGAGGATCTCCCCGAGGAAGAAGAAGCCTACGAGGAAGAAGCCGAAGAAGAGCGCGAACCGCGCGCCCGCCGCGAACGCCGTGAACCGGCCGAAGGCGAGGATGACGGGGCACGCAAGAAGAAGCGCCGCCGCCGGCGCGGTGGTCGTGGTCGCAACCGTCCCGAGGGCGAGAACGGCGAAGACGGCGATAATGGCGACAACGGCAGCGATGACGATAGCGACAGCGAAGGCGAAGGCGAAGCCGAGGACACCGGCGAGAACCGCGCCGAGACCTTCGACGAGAACGGCGAGGCCCGTCCCAAGAAGCGCCGCCGGCGTGGTGGTCGTGGTCGCAAGCGCCGCGATGCCAATGGCGATGTGATCGAAGGCGACGCGCAGGACGACAGCGATGCGGATGGCGGCGATGCTACCGAAGCGCCCGAAGCCGAAGTAATCGAAGCCGAAGCGCCGGTTGCCGAGGAAGCGCCTGCGCCTGAGGAAAAACCAAAGCGCAAGCGTGCGCCGCGCAAGACCAAGGCGATGCTGGCGGCCGAGGCTGAAGCTGCTGCTGCCGAAACTGCCGAGGAGGCTCCTGCCAAGCCTGTTGCCGAGGCAGCGGAAGAAGCAGCGCCTGCGCCCGAGGAAAAGCCGAAGCGCAAGCGCGCGCCGCGCAAGGCCAAGGCCGCTGATCCCTCGCCCGCAGAAGTGGCCGAAGTCTCGCAGCCTGCACCCGAGGTGCCTGCCGACGATGCAGGCGGGAAGCCGCGCAAGGGCTGGTGGAGCCGTACTTTCGGCGAGTAAACCACTCTGAAATCAATTGAAAAAGGGGCGGGAGCAGGCATGTCTCCCGCCCTTTTTTATGCCGGCTTGTGGGCGATGCCCCACTCCATCCACCCGGCAAAGCGCGGGGCCTGGGGGGTGTAGCCCTCGCCCAGTTGCTCGACCGCAAAGCCTGCGCCGGCCAGTGCGCTCGTAATCGGGCGGGTCAGGTGGCACCCTCCGGCAAGGCGCTTCCACACAGGCTCGATCCGCTCCTGCCAGCGGCGCACCGGGGCATCGGGGGCGCGGCCATGTTCGAGAAACAGCAGCGTGCCGCCCGGACGCAGGACGCGGCGCATTTCGTGCATGACCGCCTGCGGATCATCGACCGAACACAAGGTAAAGGTGCACACCGCGCAGTCGAAGCTGGCATCGGCAAAGGGGATCGCCTCGCCCCGCCCGGCCCTGATGTCCGCCGCCCAGCCCTTGGCCCGGGCCGCCTCGCGCGCACCGGCGAGCAGGCCTTCATGCGGGTCGATCCCGGCATAGGAGCTGATCGCGCCCGCATCGTAGAAGGTGTGATTGATCCCGCCGCCGCAGCCCAGTTCGAACACGTCGCCTTGCGCCAGTGGCACCACGGCGCTGCGGCGCTTCATCACCTGCCCCTGCGAACAGGCGCAGGTAATCAGCCGCGGCATGATGTTCGCTTCGTACCAGTTCTTGAGGCCCATCGGCCGATCCCCCGCGCGTAGTCAGGCAGCGGTTGTAGCCCAAAGCCGGCGCCAGGAAAGCAGGTTCAGCCGGCTTGGCGCGTCGCCACGGCTTTGAGCCCGGCGGCGATCCGTTCCATGTCGCGGGCCAGACCGGCATCGCGCGCCTCTGCGCCGAGCGCGTCCCACGCGGTCAGCTGCGGCATCGACAGGCCGACACGCATGGTGCCGCCCCAGCCCCCGTCCACCCGCATGCATTTGACCGGCTGGCCGAGCCTGATGCCGTCGAGCGCGAGCGCCTTGTGCGCGGCCTGTGCGGCATCGAAGCTTTCCAGCCCCGGCAGGCCCGACAGGTCTAGCGTCGCCAGCGTGCGCATCTCGATCGGACTATCGCCTTCATCGCCGCTCCCCGGCGTCACCCGCGCCAAGCCGAGCGGTGCCATCAGATGCGCGCGCAGCGCGGTCTCGAAAGCGGCAATCATCGCCTCGACCCGCGCCATCGGGATCGCCTGAAACCGCTCGATCTCGAACAGCGCCGCCTCGAGCCGGAGCGCCAGCGCGGCATTGGCGCTGTCTTCCAGCGCGTCAGCACCCGGCCAACCGGCGGGCCATTCGGCGCGGCGGAAGACTTGCGCAAATCCCTGCGGCAGCGGCGCAGTGCCTGCGGCCAGAACCCGCGGCACCAGCGCCCAGCCATTGAACGGCGGGGCACCGACGAATTTCGAGCCGGTCATCAGCACGATCACGCCGCGCGCGAGATAATCGGCAATCGCGGCGCTGGTGATGCGCGCCTGACAGGCATCGACCACAAAGGTCGCCGCATCGCCAAACTCGGCCATCAGCGCGTCCAGATCGGCGAGCGCGGGGAGCACGAGGCCGGTCTTGGAACCGTGGACGCAGTGGACAACGCTATGCCGGCCGGCAGCGCGCGCGGCGGCGATTTCCTTGGCCATCCCGGCGGCAATCTCGGCGCTGCTGCGCGCCGCGCCATCGGCACAGCGCACCGGCACGTCGACCAGCGTGATTTCGCCCATCCCGGCGATATCCTCACCCGGCGCCACACCGCTCACCAGCGCCGTCTCGCCCGCAAAAAAGCGGCCATGGGCGGAATGGATGCAGCCCGAACCGGTCTCGTCCGCGCCCAGCAGCACATTGTGAATGCCCTGCTCGCTCCGCCCCAGCGCCAGCGCCAGCGCGACATATTCAAGATCGGTGCCCGAGGGCGCGAAGACGATTTCGGTGTCCGCGCTGATCCCGTAGGCGGCGCAGATGCGCCCGCGCAAGGCATCGAGCCGCGCCGCATAGGACTGCGCTGACCGCTCAGTTTCCAGAAGATGCGCGAAGGCATCGGCCGAAATGTCGCTCACGGTCGAGGAGGAATAGGCCAGCACGGCGCGCGGATAGGGGGCGGAGAGATAGCGGTTGAGGCCGCTCGCCTCGTCCAGCGTGATCCGCGCATCGCCCCCGCCAGACAGCATCGCGACCAGCGCCAGCGCGTCGGGGGAAGCATCAAAGCCTTCGATCGGGCGGTTCAGAGGGGGCAAGGGGCAGCCTTTCGCGATCATCGGCGGGGTCCGGCGCGGCTCTAGAGAATGCGGTCCTGCAATAAAACCGCAAAATGCATCTGGCGCACGTGCCGCGCGCGCACTAAATGGCGCCCCTTCCCGCAAGAGGCGACCATTCATGACCACATACCCCGAGCCGCTCCGCATCCCCGAGGAAGCCAAGCAGCGCCTCACCATCATGTTCATTGCGAAAAACGCGCTGTGGGACGGTTCGGGCAGCGCCGAGGATGGCAATCACGCCACCTACCACGTCGAGATGCGCGAGACGCTGAAGAGCCTCGGTCTCAACCTCAGGGTCGAGAACAAGTTCGAAGTGCTGTTCGACAAGCCGGAGGTCGACTTTGTCTTTCCGCTGCTGAACCGCGCGGGCTTCTTCAATTCGGAAATGCTGTGCCCGCTGCTGTGCGAGCGTGCCGGGATCCCCTATCTCGGGGCGAGCCCGATCCTGCGCGGATTGTCGGATGACAAGCACCTTGCCAAGCGCGCCGCCCGCGATGCCGGCGTGCCGACCGCACCCTGGGCGATCTACCGCCGCGGCGCGCCGATCGATCCGGCAAAGTGCCCCGAAGGCTCGCGCTTCGTGGTCAAGCCCAACAATTCCTCGGCGAGCTGGGGCGTGATGGATGCGGCCGACTGGGCGAGCGTCGAGCAGGCGATCCACGGTGTCCACGAACTCGGCCACGACGCGCTGGTCGAGCCCTTTATCGACGGCAGCGACGTGGAAGTGCCGGTGGTCACCGTCAATGGCGAGCCGGTGATCCTGCCGATGCTGATCTTCCGCCAGGCCGATCCCTCGCACCTGCGGACCTATGAGGAAAAGCGCGATCTGGTTGACCGCAGCCAGAAATACTCGCTCGATCCGTTCGAGAACAAGGACATGATCGCGCAGATCACCGACTACACCCAGAAGGCGATGCAGGAATATCGCCCGTTCGATTATGGCCGCTTCGAGTTCCGCGTGAACGAGGAAACCGGCGAGATCACCTTCCTCGAGCTCAATCTCAACTGCAACCTGTGGTCGCAGAAGGTGTTCGGGCGGGCGGCAAAGCTTGCGGGCTGGACGCAGGAACAGCTGATCGAGACACTGGTGGCCGAAGGCCTTGCGCGGCACGGGCTGATCCCGCGCTGAGCAGGCCTCAGGCGGGGATTTCCTCGCCGCGGAAATCGAACACGCGGCCCGAATGCTCAGGGCCGAGGCCGGCGAGCACGCCGAGCAGGTTGGCCGCCGCGTCGCCGGGCGTGGTCAGCTGGCCTTCTGCCAGGCCCGACTGGAACGGCTGCGACAGCGCGGAATCGACCGTGCCGGGGTGCAGGCCGACCACCACGCCCTCGGGGTGCGTGCGCGCCGCCTCCAGCGCGAAGTTCCGCAGCAGCATGTTGAGCGCAGCCTTCGAGGCGCGGTAGGAGTGCCACCCGCCGAGCCGGTTGTCCGAAATCGAGCCGACCCGCGCCGACAGCGCCGCGAAGACGAACGGCTTCGTGCGCGGCATCAGCGCCAGCATATGCTTGGCGATCAGCGCCGGGCCGATGGTATTGAGCGCGAACACCTCGGCCATCGCTGCTGCCTCAAGCCGCTTGAAGCTGCGCTCCGGCCCTGTCCCATCGGGCAGTGTTAGCACGCCGGTCGCCACGATCACCCATTCGGGCGGGTCATCGCGCATCGCCTCGGCGGCGGCGGCAATGCTGGCTTCATCGGCAAGATCGAAGGCGAAGGGGCGAATCCCCTCCCCTTCCGGCCCCGTGCCGCCGCGCGATCCGGCGTAAATGACCTGTGTCCCGCGCGCGGCCAGCCCCTCGCACAGCGCCCGGCCGATCCCGCCCGACGCGCCGAAAACGCAGGCCGTCCGGGGGGTGCGCGCTGCGCTCTGTCCTACATCATCCATGACCGCTAAAGTGTCCGCATGGCCCGCCGGTTCCGCAGTTTTTCAAAGCCTTTGCGCCAGCGCCTGGTGCCAGTCTGCGATAGGGCCGCTTTTCTGCTTCTGGACAGTGTCTCATGTGTCTCCAACACGGGCTGCTGAGCGATGGTCAACGCCTGTGCGAAAGCATGCAACATCGGAGACGCAGCGCCCGCTTGCCAGCGTCGGCTGAGCCGTTAGATAGAGTGCAAACGCGAACACGGGATCACGTCATGGCGACCTTCACTCTCCCCAAGAATTCCAAGATCAAGAGCGGCGGCAAGGTCCACAAGGCCGAAGGCGGCCGGGTCAAATCGTTCAAGGTCTACCGCTACGATCCCGACAGCGGCGAAAACCCGCGCTATGACAAGTTCGAGCTCAATCTCGACGATTGCGGGCCGATGGTTCTGGACGCCCTGCTCAAGATCAAGAACGAGATCGACCCCACGCTGACCTTCCGCCGCTCGTGCCGCGAAGGGATCTGCGGGTCGTGCTCGATGAACATGAACGGCAAGAACGGCCTCGCCTGCACCACCGCGATCGAGGATCTGAAGGGCGAGATCCGCATCACCCCGCTGCCGCACATGGACGTGATCAAGGACCTCGTGCCCGATTTCACGCACTTCTACGCGCAATATGCCTCGATCCGCCCGTGGCTCCAGACCGTCTCGCCCACGCCTTCGGGCAAGGAGCGTCTGCAATCGCCCGAGCAGCGCGAGAAGCTCGATGGCCTCTACGAGTGCATCCTGTGCGCCTGCTGCTCGACCTCGTGCCCGTCCTACTGGTGGAATTCGGACAAGTTCCTCGGCCCCGCGATCCTGCTCCAGGCCTATCGCTGGCTGGCGGACAGCCGCGACGAGATGACCGGTGAGCGGCTTGACGATCTGGAAGATCCGTTCCGCCTCTATCGCTGCCACACGATCATGAACTGCGCGAATGTCTGCCCCAAGGGCCTGAGCCCCGCCAAGGCGATCGCCGAAACCAAGAAGATGATGGCCGAGCGCGCGATCTGATCGGCAGCGATCAGACAGCGCCGGCGCGGCATCATGGCTGACCACCAACCGATCAACGCGCCGTTCGAGTATCGCCCGCTCGCGCCCGAGGAGTGCGGCGGCGAGGCCGGTTGGTATACCTGGAACATGGTCGACCGCACCCGCTTCAACACCTCTGTGCTGGGCGAGATGCGGGTGCGCCGCGAAGGCGCGCATTGCCGCTTGCGGATGTTTCCCGAGCGCCGCCACACCAACCTTGTCGACAACATCCACGGCGGCGTCACACTGGCGCTGATCGACATTGCCCTGTTTGCCGCGATGCACATCAACGGCAGCGGCGAGGCCGGCCCGTCGGTGACGGTCGAATTGTCGACGCAGTTCGTGGGCGGAGGTGACCCCTCGCGCCCGCTCGATGCGGTGAGCGAGATCGTGCGCGAGACCGGGCGGATGCTGTTCCTGCGGGGCTTTGCGACGCAGCCGCGCGCGGATGGCGGCGAGGACATCATCGCCTCCTATTCGGGCATCGTGCGCAAGATGCGCTCGCGCGACTGACGCGCGGTGCCCGGCCTGCTCGCCCGCTATGACGCGCTGATCGCCAGCGGCGAATTGCGCGCCGATCCTGACCAGCGCGCGGCTGCGGAGCGGCTTGACCGCTTGCAGCGCGAATTGGAAGCGCCCGCGCCTTCATCCGGCTTTTTCGGCAAGCTGCTCGGCAGCAAGCCCGCCCCGCCGCCGCGCGGTCTCTACATCTGGGGCGGGGTCGGGCGCGGCAAGTCGATGCTGATGGACCTGTTCCATGAAACGCTCGCCCTGCCCGCCAAACGCCGCGTGCACTTCCACGCCTTCATGCTCGAGGTCGATCGGTTGATCGCAGCCGAGCGGAAAGCGGAACGCAAGGACCCGCTGATCGCGGTCGCGCTCGCCATGGCCGCCGATCTCAAGTGCCTTGCCTTCGACGAGATGGTGGTCACCAATACCGCCGATGCGGCGATCATGGGCCGCTTCTTCACCGCGCTGATGGAGGCAGGCACGGTGATCGTCACCACCAGCAACCGTCCGCCGAGCGACCTCTACAAGGACGGGCTCAACCGCTCGCTGTTCCTGCCCTTCATCGCGCTGGTGGAGCGGGAGATGGATGTGCTGTCATTGAATGGCCCGGTCGATTACCGGCTCGACCGGATCGGCGGGCTCGCCATGTGGCACGCACCGATCGGCGAAGCGGCAACCGCGCAGGTGCGCGAGGCATTCTTCCGCCTCACCGATTTCGCGCCCGAAGATGCCGCCAACGTGCCCAGCGGCGAGCTGGACCTTGGGGGCGGACGCACATTGCACGTGCCCAAGAGCCTCAAGGGCGTGGGCGTGTTCAGCTTCAAGAAGCTGTGCGGCGAGAACCGCGGGGCGGCGGATTACCTTGCGATTGCGCAGGCCTTCCACACGGTGATCATCGTGGGCATTCCGCGCATGGGCCCGGAGAACCGCAACGAGGCAATCCGCTTCACCAAGCTGATCGACGCGCTCTACGAACACCGCGTGAAGCTGTTCGCCACTGCCGCTGCCGAGCCGGAAGCGCTGTATCAGGCCGGCGACGGCGCGTTCGAATTCGCGCGGACGGTGAGCCGGCTGAACGAGATGCAGTCAGATGAATACATGGCGCTGGGCCACGGCACCGAGGGCTAGGCCGAAACCCCGAGCCCTCCCAGTGACTTTTCCAGCATCAGCAATTGCCACAGGGTGCGCGAGTGATCCGCACGGGCTGCGATGTGGGCTTCGGCCATTGCAGCGATTGCCTTGGAATCGAAGAACCCGGTCTGCGCCAGCCCGCCGCTCGTCGCAATCCCCCGCGCCGCGCCCGCCAGCGGCCCGCGCAGCCATTCGGCGATCGGGGTGACGAAACCCTGTTTGGGCCGGTAGAGTATGTCGCGGGGCAGATAGCGTTCGAGCGATTTCTTGAGCAGGTATTTGCCGGTGCTGCCATTGACCCGCATCCCCTCGGGCAGGCGCGCCGCGAATTCCACCAAGCGGTGATCGAGCAGCGGCTCGCGCGCTTCGAGGCTCACCGCCATGCTGGTGCGGTCAACCTTGGTGAGGATGTCGCCGGGCATCCAGAAGGTGAGATCGGCATATTGTGCACGGTCGAGGCCCGAACGGCCCGGCGCGGCGCGCATCAGCTGGATCAGCTCGTCCTCGCCGCGAAACCCGGCAAGGCTGGCGGCGAAGCTGTCCGAATAGAGCCCTGCCCGCGCCTCGGGCAACGTCACCGATAACCCGCGCGCATAGCCTTCCTCACCGCTCTCGGCGAGCGCCAGTAGCGTCGCCTTGGCGCGTAACGGACGCGGCGCCCAGTCGGCTTTGGGCCATGCCCGCCCCAGCGCGCCGAACAGCGGTGCGCGCAAGGCGGCAGGCAGCACCGAGCGCGCGCGCTCCTCGTGATGGTGGAACACCTGCCGCCGGTATCCCGCAAAGGCCTCGTCCGCGCCGTCACCCGAGAGCGCCACGGTCACCCGCTCGCGCGCCAGCTGGCACACCCGCCAGGTCGGCAGCGCCGAGGCATCGGCGAAGGGCTCGTCGAACATCGCGGCGAGGCTGTCGATCGCGCTGAAATCATCGGTCGCGACGATCCGCTCCTGATGATCCGCGCCGAACTTGGCAGCGACCTGCCGGGCGTAGCTGGTCTCGTCATAGGCCGCGACGTCGAAGCCGATCGAGCAGGTCTGCACCGGAGAGGCGCTCGCCTCGCTCATCAGCGCGACCACGCCCGAACTGTCCACGCCGCCCGAAAGGAACGCGCCCAAAGGCACATCGGCGACCATCCGCGAGCGCACGGCATCGCGCATCAGATGGACCAGCTGCGCCGAAAGATCGGCCTCGCTCCCGCGCTCGCGGCTGGTGAAGTCGATATCCCACCAGCGCTGCGGCCGGCCGGGCGCGCGGCCTTGCTCCATCAGCCAGAAATGCCCCGCCGGCAGCTTCTCGACGCCGGCGAGGATCGAATGGCTGTCAGGGACATAGCCCCAGGTCATGTAGGCCTCGATCGCCTGCGGATTGATCCGGCGGCGCAGCAGCGGGTGCGCGAGCAGGCCCTTCAGCTCCGAGGCAAAGGCGATGCTGCCATCCGAGAGCGCGGCGGTGAACAGCGGCTTCACCCCGAACCGGTCGCGCGCGAGGAACAGCTGGCGCTTGTCGCGATCGAACAGGGCAAAGGCGAACATCCCGTCGAGCCGCTTGAGGCAATCCACCCCCCAGCGTTGCCACGCGGCCAAAATGACCTCGGTGTCGCCCGCAGTGCGAAAGGTGAACCCCGCCTGCTCCAGCTCGCGGCGCAATTCACGGAAGTTGTAGATCTCGCCGTTGAAGACGATCACCGCGCGTCCGTCGGCCGAATGCATCGGCTGCGGAGAGCCGGCAATGTCGATGATCGAGAGGCGGCGATGGCCGAGGCCGACACCGTGGTCGGTCCACACTCCTGCCCCGTCCGGCCCGCGATGGACAAGCGCGTCGCACATCCGCTCGACCCTGCTGGGATCGACCGGCTTGGGGGTCTCGGCATGGAAAATCCCGGCAATCCCGCACATCGCGCGTTCGGGCCTAGAGGATGGCGGCGAGCGCGGCAATCACTGCCACGGCAATGATCGCAAGGGCAGCCCCGCCCGGCGCAAGCGCGCCCTTTTCGGCGCGGGCGATAAGGCCCCGGCGCTCGAGTTCGGCCGCGCGCCAGCCATATTCCTCGGGCTCGCGCTCGAAGAACCGCCAGCCTGCGCCCAGCAGCGCGGCGACGATGATCGCGAAGAACACCCAGCCATAGATGATGTGATCGAACCCCGTCGCGCGCTCGGCGCCGATGAATTGCGCGACATAGATCGTCGCCCAGGCGCGCACGCCATTGGCGAGGATCGGAACGATGATGCAGGCGGCCATGAACACGGCGCGTCGCTGCCAGCTGGCAAAGCGGGTGAAGCAGACGAGCACGCCCAGCGCTACCATGGCGACGAGGAACTTCACCCCCGAACAGGCCTCGGCGACGATGAACAGGCCCGCGGGCGTGTCGATATGGATGCCATCGATCGTGGCAGGCACGCCGCTGGCACGGGTCAGGGCGATGGCGATATCGGCGGTGATCACTTGCAGCGGCGGGATGATCTCGTCGCCGAAGGGCACAAGGAACACGCCGAGGGCCAGCGGCAGGCCAACCAGCAGCGCCGCGCGCAGCCCGAGCACCGCCACCACCGCGCCCTGCAGCATCCCGACCGCGCCGGCATGGGCAAGGAGGTTGATCCCGCTCGCGCGCCCCACCCCCCACAGGCCGAGCGCGGCGGTCACCAGCAGCAATCCCGGCCAGAAGGCGCGCGGGGTGATGTCGGCCAGCTCGCCTGTCTTGAGCATCACCAGCCAAGCGATAATCAGCGGCATCAGCAGCAGGTGGTTATAGGTGTCGATGTTCCACCACTGGTGCGCCATCTCGCCCCATTCGCGGGCGCCCAGCAGCATCAGCGCTGCCGCCGCGAGGGCAAGCGCCGTCAGCGCGGAACGCCACGCGGCAGGCATCGGCGCGGCATGGCTGGCGCGCGGCGCAGCAAGGGTGGCAGGCTCAGGCGGCATGGCGCACGCCCTCCTCGCCCTTACCCAGCAATCCGGCGAGCGGTGCCAGAACAGCCTCCCAGCCATGATGTTCAAGCACGAAGCGCCGCGCGGCAGCGCCAATGCTGGCGGCTGCGTCCGGTTCGGCCAGCAGGCCGGCGATCCGCTCGGCCATGGCGACAGGATCGGGCGGGCTCACCAGCCAATGCGTGCCGTCGGCAGCAGCAATGCCGGTCGCCGCATCGGGGGTGAGCACCACGGGGCGCGCCATCGCCATCGCCTCGAGCACCTTGTTCTGCACCCCGCGCGCGATCAGCAGCGGGGCGAGCACGGCGTCGGCGGCGGCAAGGAAGGGGCGCACATCAGCCACCTCGCCCCACACTTGCACGCCCGGCAGCCCGTGATGGGCCATCAGCTTGCCCGTGGGGTGCCGCCCGACGACATGGAACAGCGCCTCGGGGAAACGCGCGCGAAGCTTCGGCAAGAGGGCTTCGATCACCCACAGCGCGGCCTGCTCGTTGGGGCGATAATCCATCTGCCCGGTGAACACGAAGTGCGGCCCCGGCAGGCTGGCGAGCAACGGGTGCGGGGAGAATCCTTCGGGATCGAAGACAGCAGCGTCGATACCATTGCCGATCACCTGCACATTGACCTTGGCAGGCGCATGCAAACGGCTGCGATAGAGCGCCGCCTCGGCCTCGGAGATCAGGATCGTGGCATCGGCGCGCTGGCCGAGCCGTTCTTCCTCGATAGAGAGCAACCGCGCCTCGCGGGCGTTGAGCCAGACGCGCTCGCCCGCCGCAGCATAGCTGGCAAACTTGGCGCTATCGACGTCGCACAGGTCGATCACCACGCGGCCCTGAAAATCGGCGGGGACATATTGCCCCATCTGGCCCGAAAAGACGAAAATCGCGCTGATGTCATGCCGCGCGATGGTCTCGCGCACCCAGCGTTCCAGTTGGCGCGAGTGGAATGCGGTCAGGCTTACCGGCTTGCCCGCCAGCACCGCCGCTGCGCCAGCGAGCGGCAGCGGCTTGGTGCGCCGGGCGATGCAATGGCTTGCGGCCAGATCGACCAAGGCCGTCTCGCCCTCGCCCGGACCTTCGGCAAAGCAGCCGACATGGACCGGAGCGAGCCGCGCCAGCGCCTTCAGCAGGTGGTGCGAGCGGATCCGGTCGCCGCGATCGGGCGGAAACGGCACGCGGTGGGCGAGGAACAGGATCTCGCCCATCACGCCAGCCCGCGCGCGATCCACGGCCCCAGAGTGTTGGCGACAGGGAGCGGCAGCTTCTTCCACAGCGCGATCTTGCGGCTGTAGCTGGCGTCAGTGGGATCGATGTTGCGCTTGGGCTGGTCCCCGTCGGTCCATGCGCCATAGGTGAGCGGCTGCGGATCAAAGCCCCAGTTCTTCTTGAAGGCATAAGGCCCGCTCCCCGTTTTGGAACGGCCAAAATCGAACCGCGTCATGCCCTGCCGACGGGCGTGAAGCATCAGATCGAAATACATCACCTCGTTGGCGCGCGCGGCGCGGGCGGCAAAGGTGCCGCCGCCCCAGAACGGCATCACCGCGTCATTGTGGTAGAAGCTCAGCACGCTCGCCAGCGGGGTCTCGCCGTCCCACACGGTGAGGATATCGCTCTTGTCCGGAAAGGCCGCGAGCATCGCAGCAAACAGCGCGCGCGGGAACACCGGCGTGCCGAGATTGTGCACACTGGCGCTGTAGCAGGCGTAATGCGCTGCAAGATCGGCGGCGCTGGAGCCGATGGTGACGCGGTGGCCGAAGCCCAGCCCCTTGCGCACCTCGGCGCGCGCCTTGCGCGGGATGGCGACAAGTTCAGCCTCATCGTCAGCGGCAAGCGGGCGTTCGAAGCCGCAATGCTTGTCGGACCAAGCGTCCCAGCCCTGCGGGATCGGCCCGCCTCGCAGTTCGACACCCGCAAAGCCGTGCGCCCGGGAATGGGCCTCGGCTGCTGCCGCCAGCGCCCGCGCCGCCTCCGCGCTCTCGGCCAGGATCCCGCCGCCGACACCGAACCCGCTCGAGACCAGCGCCTTGCCGAACAGCGTCGAGCGCACTTCGGTCAGCGGCAACCATCCGGTGATCACGCCCATCCGCTCGCTCACCAGCCCGGCGGCGCGCTGGCCCGTCCCGGCTTCGACCGCTTGCAGCCACGCCGGGCGATGGAACAGGCTGGCGCCTGCTTCGGCAACGAATCCCGCGATCCGGCGGACGTCGGCAGCATCGCGGAAACCGGCGGCCCGCACACTTGTGCCGGCTTTCACCGGCGCGTTCATTCCGCCGCCTCCGCGTCGGGCACCGGCAATTCGCCCGCGCGCGCGGCTTCGCGGTGGGCGATCATGTCCATCCGCCCCCAGCGGAATTCGTGCACCAGATCGCGCAGCTTGCCCGCCATCTTGGTGAGACCGGTGTAATGCCGGAAGCGCGAGCGCAGCGGGGCATGGGCCACACGCGGCTGATCGGGATCGACCTCCCACGGGTGGAAATAGAACACTGCCGGGCGGCCTTCGGCGCGGTTCACCTGCCGGATCGCCCAGCGTGAAAAGCCGTAGGGCAGCACCCGGAAGAACCCGCCCCCGCCGGCCGCCACGCGCCGCCCGCCCAAGATCGCGGTGGTCACCGGCAGCTCGACCAGCGAGGACCAAGGCAGCGGGCGGAAGGCAAACCGCGGCGCCTCGGGCCAGCCATAGTGATCATGCACCACCGGCGCGACGCTGGAGGAATAGGCATAGCCCTGGCTGGCCAGTTCGGCGAAGGCCCAGGGCGTGCGCTGATCGATCGAGAAGCTCGGCGCGCGGTAGCCGGTGACCGCGACGCCCGAGCAGTCCTCGATAATTTCGCGTGCTTTGCGAATGTCTTCGGCAAAGGTCTTGCGATCGAGCGTGAACACGCGGGCGTGGTCATAGCCGTGGCTGGCAATTTCATGGCCGGCATCCGCAATGCGGCGGATCATTGCCGGATGGCGCTTGGCCACCCAGCCCAGCGTGAAGAAGGTGGCGTTGACATCGGCTTCGGCAAACAGATCGAGAATGCGGCTGACATTGTCCTCGACGCGGGTGCTGATCGCGTCCCATTCGCCGCGCGCGATCACCTTCTCGAAGGCGCCGACCTGGAACCAGTCCTCGACATCGACCGACAGGCCGTTGACGATCGCAGGCATGGCAACCGCGGGAAAGGGATCAAGCGGGGCGTTCACCTCACGCGGCCTCGCGCGACGGGTCTTCCTCGAGCCACTCGATCAGCATGGTCAGCACATGGCGGAAGGATTGCTCCTGCTCCTCGAGCCGCGCTTCGATGCGTTCGAGTTCGGCGGCAATGCGGGCCTCGGCGATCCGCACTTCCTCGGGCGTCAGGGTCTCGTGCCCAGCATCGTGGTGGCCCGTCCCGGCGGCCTGCAACTCGCTGATCGCGGCTTCGAGCTCGGCGGTGCGGGCATCGCGGTCCGCCAGCAGGGCGGCGACTTCGGTGGCAGGCAGGCTGCCTTCGGCCACGGCAGGCGCGGGGGCCGAGGCCACCGGCGCGCTGCGCAGATCGCCGCGCCCATGCGCGCCGCGGGTCTGATCGGCGGTCATTTCGGCCACCACATCGCCCAGCATCGCCAGCGTCAGCTCGCCGCGTTCCTCGATCGCGCCGAGCAGCAGCAGGCGGTTCATCACCTGATTGACCCGCCGCGGAATCCCGTCGGTCTGGCGGTAGAGCGCATCGAGCAGCGCCTCGCTGAGGGCCGGATGCCCGCTCCACCCGACACGGCCGAGGCGGTGGCGAATATAGGCGGCTACCTCGTTCTCATCGAGCGCTTCGAGATGGTGCGAGGCGATAATCCGCTGGCGCAGCTGCTCGAGCCCCGGATGATGTGCAAGCGTGCGGCGGAATTCGGGCTGGCCGAGCAGCAGGCTCTGCAACAAGGGGTGCGAACCGAGCTGGAAGTTCGACAGCATCCGCAGTTCTTCGAGCGCCGCCAGATCGAGGTTCTGGCATTCGTCCACCACCAGCAGGCAGCGCCGGCCAGCGCGGGCCTCGTCCTGCAGGAAGCGTTCGATCGCGCCCAGCGCCCCGGCCTTGTCATGCCCCTCGACCGACAGGCCGAACGCCTGCGCGACGACATGCACGATTTCCGCCCCGTCGAGCGCGCTGGTGACGACCTGCGCCACGGTCAGCGCGGCCGGATCGATCCGCTCCATCAGATGCGCCACCAACGTCGACTTGCCCGCACCGACCTCGCCGGTGATGACAATGAAGCCCTCGCCCTGACCGAGGCCATAGCCGAGATAGCTCATCGCCTTCTTGTGGCTGACGCTCTCGAAATAGAATTTCGGATCAGGCGTCAGCTGGAACGGCCTTGCTGTGAACCC
>Ga0315899_10000390_pt1 | contig 53408 bp, 33 predicted proteins | sample LakEriMetagenome_2_FD_203518 | JGI IMG/M metagenome (GOLD analysis project Ga0315899, IMG submission 203518) | Freshwater fungal communities from buoy surface, Lake Erie, Ohio, United States - Buoy 4 MA112 | ecosystem: Environmental > Aquatic > Freshwater > Lake | place: USA: Lake Erie, Ohio... | reverse complement strand
TGCCGGCCTTCCTGTCGACCTTCTTGTCGACCTTGTTTTAGGAGTTGATCCGCGATGGAACCGGGTTCGATTCGGGATGGGAGTATGTTTTGAACGGTCATGGTCAAGGTTTCCATCGGAATGTTTGGATTGCTGGCCAGTATATAGAAGACGGCTGCATTCATGCGTGCGAGTTGCGCGTCCAATGTTGCGTTGAAAAGCAATCGTCGGAGGATACTTCCCAACCGATCGACTAATTCTTTGCGTCGACTGTATTTTAGCAAGCTTAATACGCTTTGCAAAAAAGGATCTTTTGCGAGTTTGTCATCTGGGGTTTCGCAGAGGTCTAGTATTGGGAAAGCGAATCGCACGCTGTAGGGTAGGAGGGCGTTGGGAGTACCGAGCAATTCATCGAGGGTTCTTGGAGCTTTCCATGGGGATTCCCCATGGTAGATCACCAATGGGAAAACGGGGCACAAGGGTTGGTCGTTGCGATGTTGTTGTTCCCAAATCCGAACGACGTATCGAAGGAGTTGCAAGCAAGTCATTTGATCGATTTGGCTTTTGTGCTCCAGGAGCAGATAGATTTTGGCAGTTCGCGAGTGGCCTTTTTCGTCTACCCAGGGGACGGAATAGAGTAAGTCCGAGTAACTCTCTCGTAAATGATCATCCACGAAGGAGTCTTTTTGGAGTTGAAGGGAGTCAAGATCGAGTGAGCGAATAACGGACGAAGGAAGATGCGACTCGATCAAGCTCCGCACGGCGGATGCATGGGAGAACGCAAAGTGGAAGAAATTATTGTGGGGGGATGGGAGGTGCGAGTCGTCCATGCCTTTGATTTTAAAGCGACTCGGTTTTTTTAGTCTGATTTGGTCAAACTAATTTCGTTTGCTAGCTCTAAGTCGGAATGTTTTTCTAGGACTGATTGCGTTGCTCAGCTTGTGATTGCAGTTCTTGCGATAGTGCTTTGAGTTGCTCGAGGGAATGATTATTGAAATTCGAGGCCTCGCTGACAGGGGTACCGAGGATTTTTTGCAAGGTTTGGATTAATCGAATCTCCCCTTGAATAATACCTTCTTGGCGACCATCCTCTCGACCTTCCCGATGACCCTCCTGCCGACCTTCTTGGCGACCCTCTTGCCGGCCTTCCTGTCGACCTTCTTGTCGACCTTGTTTTAGGAGTTGATCCGCGATGGAACCGGGTTCGATTCGGGATGGGAGTATGTTTTGAACGGTCATGGTCAAGGTTTCGATCGGAATGTTTGGATTGCTGGCCAGTATATAGAAGACGGCTGCATTCATGCGTGCGAGTTGAGCGTCCAATGTTGCGTTGAAAAGCAATCGTCGGAGGATGCTTTCCAGCCGGTCGGCTAATTCCTTGCGTCGACTGTATTTTAGCAAGCTTAATACGCTTTGCAAAAAAGGATCTTTTGCGAGTTTGTCATCTGGGATCTCGCAGAGGTCTAGTATTGGGAAAGCGAATCGTACGCTGTAGGGTAGGAGGGTGTTGGGAGTACCGAGCAATTCATCGAGGGTTCTTGGGGCTGTCCATGGGGATTCCCCATGGTAGATCACCAATGGGAAAACGAGGCACAAGGGTTGGTCGTTGCGATGTTGTTGTTCCCAAATCCGAACGACGTATCGAAGGAGTTGCAAGCAAGTCATTTGATCGATTTGGCTTTTGTGCTCCAGGAGCAGATAGATTTTGGCAGTTCGCGAGTGGCCTTTTTCGTCTACCCAGGGGACGGAATAGAGTAAGTCCGAGTAACTCTCTCGTAAATGATCATCCACGAAGGAGTCTTTTTGGAGTTGAAGGGAATCAAGATCGAGTGAGCGAATAACGGACGAAGGAAGATGCGACTCGATCAAGCTCCGCACGGCGGATGCATGGGAGAACGCAAAGTGGAAGAAATTATTGTGGGGGGAAGGGAGGTGCGAGTCGTCCATGCCTTTGATTTTAAAGCGACTCGGTTTTTTTAGTCTGATTTGGTCAAACTAATTTCGTTTGCTAGCTTTCGGGAGGGAGGGCATCGAAGCCCGGAAGAAGTAACTGTTGATGGGTTCTTGGCTTTGGAAACACATCGCGACGCTTGCGACTGCCGTGCCGCTTTGCAACTTCCACTGCTTTCACACGCGCTTCGCTCGTTTGCCTTACCTCGTAGATTCTTGCTTTCGCTTCTCTGATTGCTTGTGCGTGATCGACGATAGGGAATGGATAGTCTCGTCCAATTTCACATCCATACCGGACTTGTTCGTTCTGCGTTAGTTTGGATGGATTCCAAATCAAAGCGGTGGGGACTTGCCGCAATTCAGGAACATAACGCCTGACGAAATCACCCGTTGGGTCTTGATCCTTGCCCTGTTTTTCCGGGGAGTAGATTCGGATGGTATTGATGCCTGTGACTCCTGACTGCATTTGGATTTGTGGGTAGTGAATCCCTGGTTCATAATCGAGAAAGTGTCTTGCTAGAAACAATGCGGGTTTGCGCCAGTGCAACCAAAGATCATAGGATGCAAAAGAAACTAGCATCGCTCGCATCCGAAAATTGATCCAGCGATGCTCACGCAATGCACGCATACAAGCGTCGATCATGGGATAGCCTGTTCGTCCGTCACACCATGCTTGAAAACGCTCTTCGCTAAATTCGTTTTCCCTTAATCCGTCGTAGGCCCTGCATAGGTTCTCAAATTCGAGTGAAGGTTCATCCTCGAGTTTCTGCATGAAGTGACAATGCCAACTCAGCCGCGATCGATATGAAACCAACGAGGACTGCCACTGTTTATCCGCCCCCCGTATCGCCTTCGTCTGCATCACGGCTTGGTAAATCTGCCGTACGTTGATACATCCCCAAGCAATAAAGGGACTCAGTCGCGAACAGTTTTCGTTAGCTGTCAAAGGGCTGGACATCCCTCGCCGGTAATTTGCCCCACGTTCCGTTAGAAAAGAAGCGAGGGACTTATGAGCTTGCTCCTCGCCTCCTTTTTGCAGGTGTGCGATGGGCGTCTGAGCGGCCTCGATGATTCGCCATCGTTGTTCATTTTCAACGTTCGCTTGTATGGTTTTAAGTTGATCGGGTAGCGTGAGTTGCTGTGGAGCAGGGACCAAGCGGGTGTCGGCCCAACTCTGCCAACTCTCCGCCCATCCATCACGATTCTTCAAGCGACGTATCACCCCGTCTTGGCGATACTCTTTCCAAGTGATGTTGTTTTGGCGACACCATCGTCCAACGCGTTTGTCTCGTTGAAATGTCCAGTCTGCACCGGTCTCTTCGTGACTTAATAGTTCTCGGACGGTAAAGGATTGTTGCAGTTGCGAAAAGATTTCGAGGATGTCTCCAAACTGTATGAAGAGATCGCTTCCAATCTCCCGCAGTTTCGATCTCAATTCTCGGGCTGATTCCAGTGCGAAGTTGAAATGGCTGGAATCCATGTCTGCTGATTGCCACCAGTCGGGTTCGATAACCCAGAGTGGTAGAACTGCGCCAGTAGTTGCCGCATGATGGAACGGGGCATGGTCTTGCAGACGGAAATCTCTCTTGAGCCATACGATAGAAACAAGGGGCTTGTCACCCGTTTGTTGCGATAGCCTTAGGGGTGGGATTTCCAGGGGACGTTGGTTTTCGATTGGAAAACTCGGCATAATGGCAGGAATCCAGCGGCGCACGAAAATGTCGATCCGCTGGCGGTTGCCGTGGGACTCTTACAACTCTCTATCCCGGAGCTTGTACCAGACGGATAACAAGCTTGAAGAGCATAGTACCCAGAAAGCCGATCATGCAAATATCGACTAACGCATAGATGAGGCTCATGAATCGAAAAGGTTCGCGGAGAGCTTTAAGGGTTCGCCAAACGGCCGATCCGATGAGAATCAGAAGGAACACAGCAAGAAACAAGGCAACCCAGTAAGCGTACGATTCCCCCTTCTCGGCCGCTTCGAGAGCCTTTTCAATTGCAAATCCGCGTCGGGCGAAGACGAGCATAGCAGTTACCTTAAAGGGTAGATACGAACGTAATCTGGGATTAATTCACAGTTGGTGACTTGTCGATTGGCGACGATTTACACTGCTTACACTGCGAATGCTTTTTGCATTTGTTGACGGATGGTGGTTAGTCGCTCGACACCACCGCCGCCTACTTCGGCGGTCGTCCATCCGCTCCATCCGATGTCATCAAGACCTTTGCGTACTTCGTCCCATGGCACGTCGTCTTCAGCAGAGGTGATATCGACGAACTTATTCATGGCGCGAGAGAAGCCCTTCACGTCGAGCTTCACGGCGCGGTATCCGAAAGCGTTGAGCCACTCGCGTGGTTGCCCGTACTTCCAGTGGTTGCCGATGTCGTAATACATACCGACCCATGGGCTTTTGAAGCTATCGACAAAATCGATGAACTTAGTGGGCTTTTGCTCGGGTGGAGCATCGTGGTCGTAGTGAAGTTTGTTCCATACGTTCTCAATCAAGATCGGTTGGCCAAGCGACGCGGCGAGCGGTAGGAGTTTTTTGATCTCAGCATGGGCTCGCGCGTTGACTTCGGCCTCAGTTCCATCATCCCCTCGTCCGACGACAATCAATACGCCACTACCGCCGATGGCATGAGCGACCCGCAGGCAGTGCGTGATATTGGCGACACCCGCTTTACGGACTTCGGGATCGGCGCTAGTAAGACGTTTATCCCAGTGAGCGTGATTGATTGCGTTGTGGCAGAACACGCCAGACTCTTGAACCGCAGCGCGGGCTTCGTCCACTGTAAACCTACCGGCTTCGTCGAAGTCCACTCCGTCGAAACCTGCTTGCTTGGCCAGCGAGAGTCGTTGAGCGAGAGTGATCGGTTTGCCGTCGATGTCACCTTTGATCATCGAGAGTTTACAGGACAGGAGAATTCGTTTTTCGGGTGGCGCGATCAATGGCGCTAAAGCAGGCTTGGATTGTTCTTGCGCAATCGCTTTACCGCTACCTACGTGATTTGCGGTAGCCAATAGACCGGCACCGGTTGCGATGGAGGCGGAGAGGAATCCGCGTCGTGAGGAAGTTGAGTCGGTCGCGTTGTTCATCGTAGGCAGGCACCTTGAAGTTGTGGTGAGTGAAGGTGGGAATCTCTATCGACAGGGTGCGGGAATTCATGAAGATTCCGGCAACCTTCTAGAGCGTATTTTACATCAAAAGTTCGGCTTGCGAGCGATGATTATTCGCGTCGCATGGAGAACCCGGTGTAATGGATACCATTTTCTTCGTCGACGATGAAGGCACCGCCTGGGGCGAGGTATTTCGCAAAGACTTCGAAGGGAGGAAGTTTTTTGCTGCGGACAGCGGTGACAAGCGAGAGAAGGAAAGGGTTGCTTTCGGCAATCCGTTCAAGGTTGTCGATATTATTTGGATCGGTTGCCAGATCGTACATCAGTCGCATGGCTTCTTCTGGGCGTTGGTAAGCGAGAATCGACATTTCGCTGTTCTTGAGTTGGGCCTTGATGCGATCTCGCACAAGCTTGAATTCGATCGATTCGGAGAGTAGTCCGTCGCCACTGGAATTGAATTTGACGACTTCTTCGAGCGCTTGGAGTGAGTCGCTTGCGACGAATTGGTCTTCAAGGATGCAGAAGCAAGGGCTGGGGATACGGATGTTTCTTTCTTCCGCGTTCGGGACTTGGATGTCGAGGTAATAGATGGTGGCATCGCCGAAGAGTTTGCTCTTCATTTCCGGGCCCCCGTTGCCTTTGATCTTCTCGACGATTTTAGGCAGGACTTCAGTTTTCATCCGCGAGGGGTTTTTTACGTGGATGGCGTATACGTTGGCTTGGCTGTTGATTTTCTTCGGCGGTACGATCAATTGCACGAGGGTTAATCGGTCGTCTACTTGAGCGAGGATGTCGTTGCGAAAGTCGATGTCGAGGTTCTTGTTTGCCTCTTTGACGAATCGATTTTCTACGGTTCCTTCGCCGGCGAAAGTGTCGACGAGGTTTTCAATAGCATTGAAGGTTTTTTCGATTTCCCAGTTGGCGGTGAAGTAGCTGTTGACTTGTTCGCTAACCCAGTTTTCCGGTTCGGTGGGACCGGCTTTGGGGCGGAGGACTTTCATGATGCCTTGGCGGTTTGCGTTGAGGAGCAAGTGGCCATGGATGATCGAGTCGAATTCATTGGGAGCGATGATAGCGCTGCCGCCGATCCCTTTGATGCCGTCGACGCCGAAGGTTTTCAGGCCGGCGAGGATAGCGATGTTACCGCCGGAGCTCTTACCTGCTTCGCGGACGATTGCCAATGGATCGACGAAGAAGGAGACTTGGGGACGTTCTCCTTCGGTGCCTACGCATCGGGACATGATCGCGGTGAAGTCTCTATTGTCGGCGAGTGGTTTGTGATCGATCCCGTTGCCGGTCCAGACCATTGCAAGCTGTTCCGCGTAGTCTGCTCGGTTTGATCCAACCATTACACCTGAGTCGATGAAATAGTGGAGTCCTTCTCCGTTGCGGCGTCCTCCCAGGCTACGAAGTGATATCTTCCCGACTTCTTTTTCTGCGTAGGATCCGCCGTTGTTTTCAGCAGCTTGTCGGCCGCGATCGAGAAGAACTTCGAGGGCCGGCATTTCTTCGCCGGCTTCGAGCATGACGACGAAAGCGGGTTCGGTTTTTGTTGCGACGACGGCAAAAGCTAGCTCGCCGTTGGGAACCGAGAGCAGTTCATCGAGGTTCAATCCGATGGCATCTTGCATGCCTTGAAGTTGACCGACGAATGTTGTGTAGAAGGTGCCTAGGATGGGGGCAATTTGGGGGTCAGCCATCATTTTACCCATCCCTGTGTCCCCCATTTTGGCTTTGAGGTCACGGGTGTCGTCGATGCGGACGTAGGCGAGTGTTTTGGTGGGGAGCAGTCGCGGGGCGGTGGGGCGTTGGGCGAGTGCCAATGGCGAGAGGAAAATCGTCAGGAGGGTAGCAGCAAGCTGAATCTTAATGAATTTCATGTTGGTAACGATCTTAAGAGCTTTAGCGATGAGGTTTGAATACGAAAGGAGCAACAGGTACGCCACGGCACCTCAGATGAATTCGTCGTCCTCATTAATTTCTTGGTTTTGCAGGGTGGATTCCATAGTGATCTTGTGGAATTCACCAAGTTTTCGCTTGTTTCTTTTGTGCCTTGACTTCGTCGAGGGCCCAAAACAGTGGAATTGAACGCTAATCCTACGAGGCTTCATTTGGGGGCGTTGCGGAATGGTTTCGGTGCAGATGGTATTCGACGGCATCGACGAGGGCAGCCCAGCTGGCTTCGATGATGTTTTCGCTTACACCGATGGTATGCCAGGAGTGGTGTTCATCGGTGCTTTCGATGTTCACGCGGATGCGTGCCGCGGTGCCTGCCTCGCCGTTGACAACGCGGACTTTGTAGTCGACGAGTTGCATTGTCTCGACGCAGGGATAGAAGGGGGAGAGGGTTTTTCGCAAAGCCGCGTCCATGGCGTTGACCGGTCCGTGTCCTTCGGCGGCCTCTACGCAGATTTGATTGTTGATCTTCAGTTTGAGGATTGCTTCGGCAAACTGTTGATTTCGAGCGGTATCGAGGTCCCCGGCAAGAATTTGGTATTTGATGGTTTCGAAGTGTGGGGTGTAAGTTCCCGAGCAACGTTTGACCAGAAGGTCAAAGGAGGCTTCGGCCGCTTCGTACTGATAGCCTTGGTTTTCTTGTTTGACGACTTGGGCCAAGATTTGGTCTTGGAGTTTTCGGTCCACGGATGATCCGTCGGCTTGGACGAGTGCAGCGATGTTCGAGCGACCGGAAAGTTCGCTTACAAGGATGCGTCGTTCGTTCCCTACGAGAGCTGGATTCATGTGTTCGTATGTATGTGCGAACTTGTTGACGGCGTGCACGTGCATACCTCCTTTGTGGGCGAAAGCGCTTCTACCGACAAAGGGTTGGCTGTTGCGAGGTACAAGGTTCGCTGTTTCGTAGACGAATCGAGAGAGTTCGGTGAGGTGATCCAATGGGCGTCCGCCGAAGACTTCGTAGCCTTGTTTTTTAAATTGAAGGTTGGAGATAACGCAGACTAAGTCTGCGTTACCGCAACGTTCACCGATCCCGTTGATGGTACCTTGGATTTGATCGCAACCGGCATCGATTGCTGCTAAAGAGTTGGCAGTTGCAAGGTCACCATCGTTATGGCAGTGGATTCCAAGGCGAACGCCGTGCGGATGAAGTCTTGACTTCGCATCGCTGACGACCGCAGCGACTTGCTCGGGCAGAGAGCCACCGTTGGTATCGCAGAAGACGATCCATTTGGCACCTGCTTTAGCGGCGGCTTCTACGGCATCGAGGGCGTAAGTAGGGTTTGCGCGATAGCCATCGAAGAAGTGTTCTGCGTCGTAGACGATTTGGGCGTACTTAGCGAGATACTCCACAGTCTCAGCGATCATGTCGATGTTTTCTTGAAGGCTCACTCCGAGGACTTCTGTGGCATGGAAGTCCCATGATTTCCCGACAACGGTGATTACTGGAGTGTTTGCTGCTAGGAGAGCAGCGATGCCTGGATCATCGGACGCTTTCATTCCACGGCGACGCGTCATGCCAAAGGCGCTCAGAAGGCTTTTACCCAAATCCAGCTGCTTGGCTTTTTGGAAGAACATCGCGTCCTTCTCGTTCGAGAGTGGGTAGCCACCTTCGATCATATCTACGCCGATCTCTGCAAGTCGGCTGGCGATATTGAGCTTGTCTTGAAGTGACAGGCTTACCCCTTCGCCTTGGGTCCCATCGCGCAGTGTGGTGTCGTAGATGTTGAGGGATCGTTTTGTGTTCATGGCATTTTGCAACGGATAAGTTTCAGTAGTTCGGTTTCAACAAAAAAACCCCTGAAGCGGTAGGCTTCAGGGGTCAGGTATGCGTTTCGCGGAATTAACAGACGAAGACGATTCCCCAAGGCCTACCGGCTCTCGGGGCTAATAATCTCTTGTTTTCCGAAGGTGAGTATTGTGTGAGTGTGCATCTTGCGGGGACGCATTCTGCTTTGAGGCGACGAACGTTTGGTGATTTCGGCTAAGGACTGTCAACACGAGAATGGATGTGTCAGGTGTTGCACAAGCCAGTATTGTTGTTGCAAGGGGTGGGGGTTGTCAACGGATTCTGGGGCGAATCTGGGCTCTAGATTTCGGTCCTGGCCCCAATCTCACGAAGCATTTCCGCAATATTGACTTTTTTGATGCTCGCTTGAAGTCTCGGGTGGACGAAGACGCGGACCCGTTTGACCATTTCGTCGAATTGGCGAGTTGCAAGGGACTGAACGACGGGTGACAGTTCGAAAAGGTCTCGAAACTGGTCCGATTTTAGGCGTACACGAAGATCGAATTGGACTTCGCAGGCTGCGGGGGGAGCATCGATGAGGATATCGTGCGGATCGATAGGAAGGGAATGCTCCCGTTGAATCCAGCGGCTTAATTCTCGAGAGAGTTCAACGAGTTGTGCATAAGGTAGCTTGGAGATCGATCGATGAAGCTCCGGTTCGCAGAAGGAGTCGAACTGAGCGACCCGTTTATAAAGGATCCGTGTCGGGCCGAAGAGTCCTGCGGCGCAGGATTCGGTCGGTCGATTTTTCGAGTGGGCTAATAAGGAGTGCTTGAAGGTGCTATCGTCCATGTCGAGCCAAGATTGAGTGACCTCGGACTGTTCCCTCAAATCGAATACGGCGCGTTGCAACATGGCCGTAGCGCTGCGCACGGCGTGATGCCAGTATACTTCGCTGAACATTACGTATCTTGCGAACACCATCATCTCTGCAGCTGTTCGGCCTTTCTCGGAAATCGCCAACCGATTTTTGGGGGTATCGATGCACAGGGATTGGACCAAGCGGTTGCGATCAAAGTTCCTGCCGTACGGTACGCCAGCGTGGAGCGAGTCGCGTTCCAAGTAATCGAGCTTGTCGATATCGATCGGTCCGCTGAGGATTGAACGAAGGATAGCGAGGTTCGGTTCCGGGCTGTGCGACGGGGATGGATGTAGGAAATCGGCTACTTCGTGCGGGTCGAGGTCCCAATCGGTTTTGAGTAAATTCGAGAGGGTTGGTTGTTCGAGGATGCGTCGCGCAAGGATCTCATGTCTTGGACAATCCTTGAGGTCGAGGTCTTCGAGCAGGTGGCAAAATGGCCAGTGTCCTAAGTCATGCAATAGGGCTGCGACTAGGAGCAGCGAGGAGTTCCGCTGTCCGAATGCCATCGGTTGTTTCGGATCGGTAGCAAGCTGTTTTAGGACTTCGATGGCATTTCGGTAAACACCTAGAGAGTGTTCGAAGCGGGAGTGCGTCGCACCGGGGTAGATCAAGGAAACGAGACCCAGTTGGGTTACGCCACTCAGACGACGAAAGGGAGGGGTGTCGATCAAGCGACGAACCCGGGGGGTGATCGGAACGTCGAGCTCCGGGGAGATCCGAATCATGGAGCTGGTGGATTGCAGTTCGGGGATCAATCGCTTGTGCTCCTGGTACTGTCGAGCAATTATTTGGGAATTTCAGCGGACGAATGCAAGGGTATTGCAGGAAAACGTATGACTTGGCCGTATCGCTCGCCGGGATGCTAGAATACCATAGTATTGACTAGGAAAACAACGACCCCGGGGACTTCATGACACAATCGATTTGGCCGGAGGGCCAAGCTACAGCCGAGTTGCTGGCGAACATCAAAGGGGGGGAGCCGCGCGCGGTCGATGCGTTGCTTGATCGTCACCGAGATGCGTTGCGTCGGATGATTGCGATGCGGCTGGATCAGCGTCTGGCACAGAGGGTCGACGTTAGCGATATTGTGCAGGATGTATTGATCGAAGCGAACCGGCGGCTTATCGAATACGTCAACGCCCCTTCTATCCCGTTTCATTTGTGGATTAGGCAGATTGCCAAGGATCGGATTATCGATGCGCACCGCCGCCATAGGCTTTCGGCCAAGCGCAGTGTCGATCGCGAACAAGCGGCGATAGGTCAGTTGTCCAACGACCAATCGGCTATGGATTTGGCGAACCAGTTTCAGGATCAAGGATTAACGCCGGCGGCGGCGGCGACGCAGCGAGAGTTAGCACAGCATATCGAGCGAGCGATACAGCAGCTCAAAGAAGGTGACCGCGAAGTGATCTTGATGCGGCACTACGAACAGTTAAACAATCAAGAGATTGCGCAGACATTGGGATTAAGCGAGCCGGCCGCAAGCATGCGATATTTGCGTGCGATCAAAAGACTCCGAGAATTGATCGAGAGTTTGCCAGACCTTCATAAAGAGCTTAGGGATTAAAGGTACTTGGGCATGAGGGATGCGTCGGCGAAAAAAGAAGATGCAGAACAAGAGGATGCAATACAAGAGGATGCACTACAAGAAAGTGCGGATTGCGCACTAGCGGACGAACCGTCGACACCCGAAGAAGAACAGTTCGCGTTATTGGTCAGCGATTTGACCGATCGGATCCAGCGCGGTGAAAAAGTAGAACTCTCGGTCGTCTGCGCACAGCATCCTCAGTTCGCTAGGGATCTTCAGTCCATCTGGGGAATGGTGCTCGTTACCGACGCAGTTGGATCGATGGAAGCGAAATGCATTGAACTGACCCAGATACCTTCGGGATTTGGATCATCGGATAACAACGCTTGGCGACTTTCCCTCCCTTGTCAATTCGGTGACTACCAATTGCTTGAGGAAGTTGGTCGGGGTGGAATGGGTGTGGTCTACCGAGCCGATCAGATCAGTCTGCATCGAACGGTGGCTGTGAAGATGATTCTCAAGGACACCCTGGCTTCGCAGATGGAACGAGATCGCTTTTTTGCCGAGGCTCGTGCTACGGCGCAGTTGCAGCATCCGGGGATCGTCCCGGTGTATGACGTCGGCGAGATCGATGGTCGTCCATATTTTGCAATGCAGTACATCCAAGGTCGAACGATGCAAGATTGCATCAACTCTGGCTCACTCGATGAGCGGCAATCTGTGCGAATCTTAGAAGCAATCGCCAGGGCTGTTCATTTTGCTCATGAAAACGGTGTCCTACACCGTGACTTGAAACCATCGAACATTCTCATCGATGAACTCGGACATGCTCGCCTGACGGACTTCGGGTTAGCCAAACAGACCGATGCCGGGGAATCCTTGACGCGAACCGGAGTGGTCTTGGGTACGCCGAGTTACATGAGTCCCGAACAAGCCAGTGGCAAGATGGGGCCGATCAGTCCGGCGTCGGACGTCTATAGTCTTGGTTCGGTGCTCTACCATGCGTTGACAGGTCGTCCGCCGTTTGTTGCTAAGACGACGATGGAGATGCTCTTGCAAGTTCTTGAGCAAGATCCGCCTAGCCCGCGACTGCTCAATCCGAAGATTGATCGCGACCTTGAAATGATCCTAATCCGTTGCTTGCAAAAGCCCCAGGACTTGCGGTATTGGTCCGCCGAGTCATTGGCGGATGATTTGCTTGCGTATTTGCGAGATGAACCGATCAGCGCCCGGTCTGGTCAGTTTGCACAGGTAGTAGCAAGGTGGTTCCGCGAAACGCATCATGCCCCGATTTTGGAGAATTGGGGACTCCTATGGATGTGGCACTCGTTGGTTCTTGTGATAGCAAGTGTGCTTACCGAAGTGTTGCAATGGAATCAAGCGAGTCGGTTGGCTTTCGCATTGTTGTGGACGCTCGGCTTAGGAGCGTGGGCCGCCGTCTTCTGGGCGCTTCGCCGACGTATGGGGCCGGTAACGTTCGTCGAGCGGCAGATTGCACACGTTTGGGGTGCGGCGATGATCGGGATCGGCGCACTTTTTCCAATCGAGTGGGGACTGGAGCTTGCTCCTTTGACTCTGACCCCGTTACTCGCGGTAATTACCGGAATGATGTTTATGATCAAGGCCGGGATACTCAGTGGTGCGTTTTACGTGCAAGCGGGAAGTTTGTTTATTGCGTCTGCAGCAATGTTAGCTTGGCCCTCGGTCGCACATTTGATTTTCGGTGCGGTTGCAGGACTGTGTTTTTTCGTACCTGGATTGAAGTACTATCGGCAACGACGGGTCCGGGCAGAGCGGTAAACTACTTTGAGGCGAGTGGCTGGGGGGATGGGCTGGAGGTGAAGAGCACGGTTGCGCCGTGACTTAACAAAGGCAATTCACCGGTGGGTGATAAAGATAGGTGCCTTATAAAAACACAGAGAGCCCTGATCGTTAGACCAAGGCCCTCTGGGTTGTAGATTCAAATCGGACGCGAGTCCGTTCGACTTACTTGTGGGTAAAGTCGAGGTACCACAGTCCGTCATCCCATTCTAGGGATACTCGTCGCCATCCAAGTGGAACTTGGGGATACGGATAGAACGGACCGATGTAAGGCCAAGCCGATGCACTGTACTGTTTTGGGTAGGTTACAGCAGCGTAGTTTGGATATGCTGCGTAGCTAGGCCAAGCGTAGTTGGGCATGTAGGGTTGGTCGTACCGGGGAACTCCACCACCGTAGCTTGGACCACCTTGCATCGGCATCGGGGCTTGAGGAGCCACGACGTTTCCGGTGTAGGTGCCAGGTGCAGCGCCACCATTGATGCCGCTTGGTGCGAACGGTCGCGGGGCAGCACCGGTGACAGCACCGGATGCTGGAACTCCAGTCATCCCTGGTACAGCGAGACCCGATACGCCAGGAACACCTGGGATACCAGGCACACCTGGAATTTGACCGCTTGCTTGTTGAACGCGGTTGACCATAACTTCGTCAACCACTCGTTGCACTCCGGCACAGCGTTGAGCCGTACCGAGAACCATGGCTTTTTGCTCGGGGTTCGAGACATAGCCTCGTACCCAAACTTCGCCGTTCATCGTCGAGACGTCGAGGTCGAAACCTTTCAGTTGTCCGGCTTTCTTTGCAGCGCCGAGTTTACCAAGGATCTCGCTGGTGATTGCCGAGTCGACCGAAGCGTCGGCAACAGGCATGCTGCCTACTGTCGGTTCGGTGTTTTCTGCAACATCGGTTAGAAGTGCAGGTGGTTGGTTTGCGGATGCGGGAACCACAGCGGTTGCTGTTTCGCTCTTCGCTGCAACTTCAGCGAGAGTGACTTTGCAGTCGACCGACTTTACTCCCTCGGTCTCGCGGGCCGCAGCCATGACCTTGTCGAGTTGAAGTTGACTTGCTGCCACACCGGAAACCGACACGTTTCCGTTTTCGACAGTCAGATCCACATCGAACCCTTTAAGATCGACTTGAGCCTTCTTGACAGTGGCAATAATGGCATCAGCGATCTCGCGATCTCCGCCAAACGCCGTCCAGGGAGCACCGGCGGTCAGCGAGGCAATCGCCATGCCCATAAAGAATCGTCGCATGGATATCCTCCTACGATATGTTTTGCGGGAACTACGGCGCTTTGGAGCCATTCACTCAGAACCTCGGCACCTGCAAACTCGGCAGCAAGACGCTTGCAGGGGATTCTCGCGTTCTCTCACCGAACTCGATCGGGACTCCATTCCCAAATCGCGTCGGCTTGTATCCGTGAACGCGGCCCCCCACACTCGACCAGACTAGCTGGATTGCGAATACAAAACTATGTTTCGGCATTCATTGGCCGGAAGCGAAAGGTTTTTACCAATTTTGACGCGCTTCGGGGGAATTCCTAAGGATCCGATCGTTCCGACCCCCTCCCTGTTTGCCTGATGCCTAACGCTTGAAAAGGCGTTAAACTTTGCCAAAACCCCGTTGTTTGTGTTTCAACCCATCCTCCCCCCTTAAATACCTGGAAAGCTATCGTTGGATGACTATCAAGACGGAAATCCATTTTGCTTGCAAGTCCGTGAAACTGCCCAAGAAGACGATCCTAGAGGCGGTCAGCAAGATCGCGTCGGATTATGGCTGGCAGCACGGCGAGATTTCCATTGCAATTGTCGATGATGTGGAAATCCATCGTGTGAACCGGGAATACCTACAGCATGATTACCCAACGGATGTGATCAGTTTTGACACAACCGAACGGGATGAGTTGCTCGAAGGTGAAGTGATAGCAAGTGGAGAGACCGCCGAGCGAGTAGCGGCTGAGAATGGTTGGAAGCCCACCGATGAACTTCTTCTATATATCGTTCACGGGATGCTTCACGTTGTCGGTCTAGACGATACGACGGCGAAAAAAGCAAAAGAGATGCGGCAAGCAGAACGGCATTACATGGAAGCGTTGCTCGGTCAGACACCGGTATGTGGAGACGACGCCTAAGAGCGAAGGGGACCAGTGGCGATTTGGCCTGTAACATCGACGAGTTTGCCTCGTCGCAATTCGCAGCATCGCGAAAGCTTTTTGGCCAAGTCGTTCGAGTGGGTTACGACAACCAAGATCGCGTTCTGTTCTTTAGGGACTTCTAGCAACAGCTCTCCGATTCGCTCGGCGTTTTCTTGGTCGAGATTTCCCGTCGGTTCATCGGCGAGGACCAAGGTTGGGTTGAGCAACAATGCTCGCGCGACGGCGACTCGTTCGCGTTCACCACCGGAAAGCTGGCTTGGCAAGTGATTCAATCGGTGCGAAAGGCCAACACGATCGAGCAAAGACTTTGCGCGTTGTTGCAACGTCGGTGTTGGGCGAGAGAAAGCGAGGGAGGGCAGAAGGGTGTTTTCCAAGACATTCCACTGGGGCAGTAGGTGGTGATCTTGGAAAATGAATCCGATGTGTTCATTGCGAAACTTCGCTTGCTGATTCTCCCCTAGTTCAAAAGGATTTTTGCCTTCTAGTTCGACGCTCCCCGAGGTGGGTTTGTCGAGGACTCCTAGGATTTGCAGGAGTGTCGATTTTCCAGAACCGCTCGGGCCGACAATCGCAAGGTTTTCGCCTCGATTGAGGTCGAGATCGAGTTGGTCGAGGATGGTCAGCGATTCGTTTTGGTTCGAGAACGTCCTGCATAGTTTACGGACTTGCAGATCTGCCATGTCGGTCGCTCACCTTGGATACTGGGATAAGAAGGGCTGGGAGAATGAAAGGGAGTCGATGAAAGATTGGAAGTTATGTTGGCTTATCAAATCATACAGTGCTTGAGGATTTCATCCGGAGTAGCGAGGTAGCCAACGTAGAATTGACCGAACTCGCCGAAGGTCGCGCTGGCTTTGTCGTAGCGCATGGTGTAAACGATTTCCTTAAGGAATTGCGGGTTGCGAGCCCATAGGGTCACACCCCATTCCCAGTCATCGAGTCCGACGGATGCGGTAACGAGCTGGGTGACTTTACCGGCAAAGGCCATACCGCTTTGGGCATGTTCGGCCATCATCTCGGTGCGAGAAGAGAATGGTTCTAGGAACCAGTTCGCGCCGACGTTGCGAGATTTGTTCATGGGGTAGAAGCACATCGCCGGCCAAGTTGGGAATTCGGGGGCAAGTCGCTGCGCGAGCATGACGGGAAGTCGGCGATCATAGGACGCGACTTTAGCTTGGAAGGCTGGAGATTGCGGATCCTCGCCACTTCGAATCAGCTTTGCAGCGTATTGATCTTTGTTGGGCAAGTACTCGCTGACTTCGGACATTGAGACGAACGAGTAGGTTGGGAGCAATGCTCGCCCCAACCGGGTCGATAGAAGTTTTTGGTGGACGCGATCGATTCGCAGCGGATTGGGATCCATCATGATCAAGCCGATATCGGCTTTGTGGCCGCTGATGATAAACAACTGCATGCGCTCGGGACGTTCGTTCACATCGTTCAGGGCATCGAGAAACTCTTGCTTGGCTTGCTCGATCGAGTTCGGATCGATGGAAGCGAGTTCTTTGCGATCCCACTGATAGAAATAGTGACTGCAATGCCAGCCTTGGACCGGAATCAGCGAGGGTTCTGGGAGGGGAGCAGATGCGGGAGGATGGGTCATAGGATGGCTCGTTAAAAGAGGCGGTTGTAGCCGTTGAGTGCCGCGACGCGGTAAGCTTCGGCCATGGTTGGATAGTTAAATGTAGTGTCGATAAAGTATTCGAGGGTGTTGTTGGGATAAGGCTGCTTCATAATCGCTTGGCCGATGTGAATGATTTCAGCAGCGTTTGGACCGAAGCAATGTACCCCGAGGATTTCAAGTGTTTCACGGTGGAAAAGGATTTTTAGCATCCCGATGGCTCGGCCGGTGATCTGTGCTCGAGCAAGGCTACGAAATTGGGAATGGCCTACTTCATAAGGGACCTTGGCCTCCGTTAATTCCCGTTCGGTTTTACCGATCGAGCTGATTTCAGGACTGGTGTAGATACCGTTGGGGATATCGGTCAGTTGAAGATCGTCAGGGGCGCCTAGGATGTGGCGAGTCGCTGCACGGCCTTGCATGTAAGCCGCGCTGGCCAGGGATGGAAAACCGATGACGTCACCAACTGCGTATACATTTGGGCAAGACGTCTGGAAGCTTGGTGCGACTTTGAGCAAGCCTCTTGAGTCAGGTGTAATACCTATTTTCTCGAGATCAAGTTTTTCGGTGTTCCCACTTCGGCCGTTCGCCCAAAGCAAGATATCCGTTTTGACTTGCTTGCCGCTCTCGAGATAGAGAATCACACCATCGTCACGAGGTTCGATCTTGGAGTATGTTTCGTTGTGACGGATGATGACGCCCGATTCTCGCATTTGATAACTCAAAGCATCGATGATTTCATCATCGAGGAATTCAAGAAGTTTTGCGCGGGTGTTGATCAGATTGACTTTGATCGCGAGGTTGCGAAACATCGACGCATATTCGCATCCGATGACACCGGCACCGTAGATGGTGATCGATTGTGGTTTGAAATCTAGATCGAGAATAGTATCTGAGTCGAAGACACGCGGGTGAGAGAAGTCGACTCCGGCTGGACGAAAAGGGCGCGAGCCGGTGGCGATGATGATGTTCTCGCCGTGGATGCGTGTTTCGGGATCGACTTCTATTGTATGCGCATCGATGAATTTCGCTGTTCCATGAAAGACAGGAACATTGTTTCTTTCATAAAAGCGTTGCCGCATGGTGACTTGTTTTGCGATGATGGATTTGCTGCTTGCACGAAGCTGTCCGATCGTTGGGTTGATGTTAACACCCATGTCGCGCACGATTGGATTGTTCATCGCTTCCATCATAGAATAGATGGAGAATCTCAGAGCCTTGCTGGGAATCGTACCCCAGTGTGTGCACCCACCACCGATTTCTTTGTAAGATTCGATGACGGCGGTCTTCTTGCCTCCTTTGGCAGCTTGCATCGCCGCCCCTTCGCCCCCAGGTCCAGTACCGATGACCACGACATCGAATTTAGGTTCTTGCATAGGTTTTGTCTCTTGTGCAGATAACTTGTGTAGGCAAATCGGGTGGGAACTGGGAATTCTATGGTTTCGGTCAGTATGGACGCGAGGTGATCAAACCTTCTTCGGGGCTGCTGGCTGTCGCGTAGAGTCGTTTCGGAATTCGTCCGGCGAGGAATGCTTCGCGTCCCGCGATTGCGGCGTGTCGGATGGCGGAAGCCATCAAGACAGGATTGCGAGCATGCGCGATTGCTGTATTGAGCAAGACACCATCGGCACCTAGTTCGAAGACCTGAGATACGTCGCTCGCGGTCCCAACGCCGGCATCGACGATCACCGGGTAATGTGGATCATCGCTTTTGAGATATTCAAGAATGATTTTGAGATTGTTCGGATTCAAGATCCCTTGTCCGCTACCGATCGGAGATCCCGCAGGCATGACGCTTGCCGCTCCAGCGGCTTTCAGTCGTGAGGCCATGATGGGGCAATCGCTCGTGTAACATAAAACTTGAAAACCGTCGGCCACGAGTTTCTCGCAGGCCTCGAGCGTTGCGATAGGATCGGGCAAAAGTGTTTTCGTATCGCCGAGGACTTCGAGTTTCACCCAGTTAGCGCCGGGGTTGTTTAGATCCTTCAAAATCTCTCGGCCCATGCGAGCCACTCGAACCGCGTCCTTTGCGTTGTAGCATCCGGCTGTATTTGGCAGGAGTGTAAAGCGATTCAGGTCGATCGTTTCAAGCAAATTGCGGCCGTCGCGGTCGTATAGTTTTTCGCGTCGCACCGCGACTGTCACACAATTCGAACCGGAGGCATCGAGCGAATCTCGCATCAGTTCAAGCGTATCGTATTTACCCGTTCCGACGATGACTCGGCTTGCAAGCGTAATGCCGGCGACGCTCAAGCGATGCACTGAAGGCGAGTCGGTGTTGTTTGGCGAGTTGGTGTTGTTTGGCGAACCTGTATTCATCAGCCACCACCTACAAGCGTCACGACTTCGATCTTGTCGCCGGGTTTTACCAAGTACGTATCGTACTGGTTCTTAGGAAGGATCTCTTCATTGATCTCTACGGCGCAGAATCGTTTTGAAAACTTAAAAGCTTCCAGCAGTTTACTCAGAGGTGTATCCGGTTCGACTTGGTATTTCATTCCGTTGAAGTCGATGGAGATCATTTTCGGATCGCGTGGCATGGGACGCAGGGTGCCTCGGTGCTGGGATGCCAAAGGGGGGTTGCGACATAGGACGAGTAGGCGACGGAGCCTACGGTCGAAACCGACACCGTAAGTTTACTCGAACTCTAAGAAACTGCACAGCATCCCAATGTGTTTGCAAGCTAGTGCTACCCGTAGGTCGTGAGCGTTACCGTACAAGGCGCTCAGAGGGGGAGGATCGATCCGTTGTGATCGCTGCCGGAGGGTATTCAGGCTGCCAGAGAGTTTGAGTTTGACTTGGCGGATAAAGAGGGTGTGCTGGCACACTTCGAGATTTAGGGGGCAAGTTTCGGTGGGCGATTTTCCATTCCTCTGAAAGTTTTAAACGGGAAGCGAGGATAGGTTGATCGCTGACTTCATGCAGATGCTCGATAAGGATTCGGCGGACTTCCAAAATCGCGCGTGGGGTGGTGTGCACCGACCCGTGCGTGGCTTGTACCACGATTTCGCTTTCGACATCATTCATGTGGGCGCTTTGAAGCGAGACGATACCGTCGGAGTCGATCGGCTCGTCAGTGAACCATCGAGTTTTTTCGATCATCCCTATGATGTTGTGGTAACGGACCCAAGGTGCTTGCCGCGCTCGAAGTAGGGCAGGGAAGATCGGGCTATCGGGACTCAATGAGTCGATACTGGTCTTTGTGATTAACAATTCCGTATCGCGAAAGACACCTGGGTTCTGGCGAATCAGAGAATTTCCCATCTCGATCAAACTAGTAGGTAGTGTGATAAGTTTACGACCGAGCCATTGGGTGTAGTCGTTGGCGTAATCGCTACCGCGATGAGGTGTGCCAATGGTAATAATGCGTTGCACTGATGGATTCGGATGAAAGAACAGTACCGAAGCTAAACGCTGTTTCTCTTCTTCACTCGCTTGCACTTCTTCAAACGGTGCGTCGCTGAGCACACGCCAGAATTCTTCGCCGCTTTCTATCGTCTGCATACGCGAGACGAGTCCTCCCATACTGTGGCCGACAAGAACCATTTGATCGAGGACTTGATGTGAACGATGTGGATCAAGGGCTTGACGCAAATCTGCCAAGTCGGCGCGCATTTGAGTTGCACTTATCCAAAATGGTTGTCCGGTTGGATATTGATAGAACCAGAATTGGTAGTTCTTGCGCAGCTCTCGGAAGGATCGCAAATCGTTGAACATCGGCATCCAAGTCATCGGGCTTGACCATAGTCCATGTACCATGACGACCGGAATGCGATCCGGGTCGTATGGCTCGAGCATGTAGATGCCGCGGAGTTTCTCGGTTTGGTTTGGAAATAAAAGTCCAGTGGTGCTGTTGGTCTGCTCCTTGAACTTCGGGTTTTCCAAGAAGTGAGCTAGCGGAGTGCTCAAGTCGGACTGGATGGGGACTGTTCGAGCGTTGAGCTCGATATCGGTCGAAGAGAGTGGATCGTGAAATTCTAATACGCAAGGATGTCGATGCTTTGCGCCTTGACCAGCGTTCTTGTGGGTCGAGTGCATGTGCGGAGTGGTTACACGCAACACTGCGGTGACTGGGAACGACAAACCTTCAGGGTAATACTTCTCTTCGAGCGAGCCCTTGGCGGGACGATTACGTACGGCGACCATCGGTACGCCGATCCCGTAAGTAACGTTGCTTGCATCGATGGTTTTCACTTGAAATTCACTGCAGAATTTTAGCTCGCCAAAGTCTTCTTCAGTCCATGGCCCACGCGTGACCACTTGAACGTCATGCGAAGCATCATCAGTCGTGATTCGATAACTTAATCCCGGTCGAAGATTGCCTTGGGTACTGACAATTCGAAGGCTTGATTCAAGTGCAGCGTTGTACAAGTCGCAAGCACCTCTAAATTGGGGGTCGTAAGGATTTCTTGAAACGTCAAGTTCCGGGCTAAAGAGGTACAGGTAAGCGTTGCTTACCGCCACGGAGTACATATCGAGGGCTTTGCCTAGTTGTTGGCCCTTTTGATAGCGAACACCGAGGATGTAAGCCAATTCGGCAATCGCATATGTTTTCTCTGCGCCTTTCTCGTCCGATGCGAAATCTTGAAGGCGTTCCAGAGCGAGTTCGGGCTGACGGTGAAAGACGTCTAGCACATCGTAATGTCGAAGAAGCGACATGGTTCGTCCGGTGGGTTGCGGACCGTCGCGATGTAGTAGGTTGAGCGACTCGCTCAAGGGATTCACAGGAGTGCGACGCGGTTCAAGATAGCGTTGAGAGGCGCATCCGCCCGTGAACAACACGAGAAACGAAATAGCCAATACCAATGGAACGAAAGCCGCCGCATGGGTGTGCAAACGCGAAGATCGAGGCATACCGATCCCCAGCACCATCGAACACCCCCCCGCGTGCAAAGAACCTGAGAAACCAAAAAAGGGGCTTAAACCCACTGGTTGGTCATAGCAAATCTCAATGGTTCAAGGCAATGGCATTGTGTTCGGCGGGTGTTTCGTTGAGGGGTTTCGTTCGGGAATTTCGTTCGGGAATTTCCCAATGTGGAGATTTGGGGGTTATGGAGATTATGGGTTCTGGTTGCCCAAGTCTTTTTCGGGGATGACCCAGAGTTCGGCTTTATCGGGAAGGTAGCGGTAGAGCATCCCTTCGGGGAGTTTGGGAAGTGGAATGCGATTGAATTCAATGATTTCTCGCATGAATTCGTCGTGATTTCTCGGCGCGCGACCTTTTTCGGCCATGTAAAGATTCATCGCTTGTGGAATTTGGATTTCAAAAGCGATTTTTTCTTTGGTGCGAAACAGGGCTGCTGCGGGGCCGGAGATCATGGTCGCTGGGTTGTTCTCCGAGCCACCTTCGAGGGATCGGCCTTTGGAACCGACCCCAACTCCCGCCTTCTGTGCTTGGAGGTTTTCTTTACCGGCTTCCGCAACGGCTTTCTCGGCCGCTAGTTGCGCTGCTTGCTCTTCGCGAGCGAGTTCCTCGTTTTTGCAACCGATTTGAAGGCAAATGGCCAGGAGGGTGCAACCGAAAACGCCACAAACCAAGGGGTGCTTTGCTGGAATGATTTTAGTTGCTTGGAAGGTGTTGGTCGGTTTTCGATGCATGGTAGAAGAGCTTATGGGAGGTGTAGGGCAGTAACTGGCGGTCGGTTATTTTTGGTTGTTTCCGCCGATGCGGCCGAATTCACCAGCATCAAGGTTTTTCGGGGAATTGAACTGTTTCATCGGCCGATTGGCTTCCTCGGAGTTCGGATCATATTTCCAGCGAAAACGTCCTCGCAAGTGTTCGGGTACGATCCAGGGGACGTATTTTGCAACGGAAGGTCCGGTGTTCCCGATGTCTTTACCGAAGCCGTACCAAAGAATCGCCAGCGCGATTGGGAATGCTGATAATCCGCCTAAGATAGGAGGAAGCAGGCGTCGCAACAGTGATTTTTCTTTGGGTTTTTTCATTGGCACAACGAGGGGATTCGCTCCCATTTGAGAATACAACGTCGCTGGATTTCGTAGATTATACTCTTAGAGTCCCTATCGATGGGAAGTTGGAATGCGAAGTGGCAGTCCATGAGTTCGGATGATCGAGGAGCAAGTGCACTTCAAGTCGAAGGTCTATCAAATAATTTGCTAGAAACACGCCGATGGATTCCATTGATTCGAATCACAAAGACCTGCAACGATTTCGGCCGTTTCTCAAGGCTTTAGCGGAGCGAGAGCTGGAAGGTGACTTGCGATCGAAGTTCGATGCATCGGATATTGTGCAGCAGACGATGCTCCAAGCGATGCTTGCCGAAAAGCAGTGGCGTGGCCGGGATGACGCTTCTAAAGCGGGCTGGCTGCGCGCGATTTTGCGAAACGTAGTGCATGGGGTATCTCGGCGATTTCATCGTCCTGGTCGCTCTATCGACCGGGAACGGAGTATCGATCAGGAGCGTAGAGGGGGCGGAGGGCAAGACACTTCGCATGCTGGTGGGGATTTTGATGGAAATCACACCAGTCCGTCCCTTGCGATGCAATCTGACGAAGAACGGCAGCGGATCGCTTTGGCGATAGAGAAACTTACTCCCGAACAGCGTCGCGCGTTGATCCTGAGGTACTGGGAGGATCAATCCTTAGCGGAAATTGCTCAAGCTTTAGGGAAATCCCAGGATGCGGTAGCGGGGCTTTTGTACCGCGCGATGAAAGTGATGCGCTCCGAGTTGGTCTGAGCTGCAATTAAGCAAATCCCAGAGAACTTGGGCAGTTGCAAAAATTCTGAAAATTTCGCGCCAAGCCTTTCTGCACACTGGCATCTAAGTTTATAGGGGCATCTAAATTTATAGGGTTCGCAGGATTTCAGTTTCCGGCCCTGCCTGTAGCCCCCGAATTTCCGCGTCCCGAGCGTTGAACAGTGAAAAGACGCTGTGCAATTTCAAACCCATTTAATTTCATACACCTTCGATTCAGCGACCCTTCGATTCAGCAACCCAGGGCTTCATTCATCCAGAGATTCAGTATGCACGACTCGAATCAAAATGATCCATCGTTAGCCCAGGTTGGGCCCGAACAAACCGAATCGCTTGATTCAGTACTTGCGGAGCTCCTCAGCGTACCGGCTTGGATGAGCGGAGAGACGGTCCTCCGGCTTTCGGCGAAGTATCCTCAATATGCGGATGATATTACTGAATGTATGCACATGCATTTGGAGCTCGACACCGTTACTCGACCGCTTTCAAGCCGAGTTGATGGGGATCGATTTCAAGGTCTCAGTACCGGTGATCAACTTGGAGATTACGAGCTACTCGATGAACTCGATCGCGGGGGGATGGGGGTTGTTTATCGAGCGAGGCACTTGAAGCTCGATCGGATCGTCGCGTTGAAGATTATCCGATCGGGGGAGCTGGCCGATGAGTTGGAGGTGATGAGATTTCTTGGCGAATCGAAGGCGGCGGCGAGGTTGGTTCACCCGGGGATTATTCCGATTTACGAAGTTGGACAGCGTGGCGCTTTGTTGTACTACACGATGCCGTTGATCGAAGGCAGGACGCTTGGGCGCGAAGCAACGGACAGGGAACTTGGTGTCCGCGAGTCGGTTCAGATCGTATTGCAGCTTGCACATGCAATGGAGTATGCACATCAGCGTGGAGTGATCCACCGTGACTTGAAGCCTACCAATGTATTGATCGACCAACAACAGCATGTGGTCATTATCGATTTTGGTTTAGCGAAATTGGTCCAGCATGGAGTTGAGGATGGCAATGCCGAGGTGGTCGGCACTCCTGCATACATGGCCCCCGAGCGTGTGAATCCGACGAAGTCTAGTCAGATACGTTTGGAGACGGATATCGCAAGTGACGTTTATGCTTTGGGGGCAATTTTCTATTACTTGCTAACTAAGCGTCCTCCGTTTGTCGGATCGAGCCCCTTAGACGTTTTGATACAAGTTCGCGATCGCGAACCGTTATCCCCTTCGACGTGGAATCGCAATGTTGTAATGGAGTTGGATGCGATCTGCGGGATGGCGATGGACAAAGACCCTATGCAACGCTATCCGTCAGCTCAAGCTTTAGCTGATGATTTGCAACGCTGGTTATCAGGCATCCCCATAACGATTCGGTCAAAATCGTGGACGATGCGTTGGAATCATGCATGGCGCACGTTTCCAGGCTTGATTTCACATGTCATTGCGATTGCATCGGTCATATCGATCGTTGCACTCTCGCATGCTCTAGGACTATCTCAATCGAATGCGCTACTGCAGTTCGGTACGCTTGGAGCTTGGTTGCTGTGCTGCTTTCCACTCCAGCGTTTAACATACCACGCGAAGTATTGGTGGCTCTTCGGTAGCCTATGGGGCATTCTCGACGTGGCTTGTACCACCATGCTTATTGCGAACGCTGAGTCCCCTCGTGGACCGCTATTGATCGCCTACCCGATGCTGCTTGCAGCAAGCGCTTTGTTTTACCGTACCCGGATGGTGCTCGGTATGTACCTGTTGAGCTTGCTCGGGTTGGTGTTCCTGCCTTGGTATACACAAGACCCATCGATTTCTCGTTGGGATTTCCAAGCGATCTTTGGGATCGGTTTGGCGGTTTTGGGAATCATTTTGATAAGCATGATCAGCCGCATACGAGCCATGTATGCAACAAGTTTGCGGTAATACTCATCGGATTAGGAACTCTGACATGTTTGACTTCTGGATCGCCGCCGTACTGATTTGGCTGGTCGTTAGCGCAATAGGGTATCTGTTCTGGCGATTCTTGGGGTGGCTCTTTGGACTCGCAACACGTCACAATTGCGAGCATTGTGGTCGACAATTGACCCGCAATTGGTCGTGCACTGCTTGCGTAACGCCCAAGCTGGTAGCGGCTTCCGCTCCGACTCCCTCTTTGGCTCCGGTTCCTGTTCCTGCTCCCGCTGATAGGTCGCTGAAAAGCGACTTGCAATCTGCACAACGACTCATGGAATATGGGAAACATTTGGGTGCTTGGGATGATAAAAGGATTGCATTCATCCGCGATTCTCTGGCTCTTTTGAGTCCAGACGTCTCAGTTGCTAAGCAGCCTGCCTCTAAGCAGCCTGCCGCCAAGCAGGCAGATGCCAAGGAGCCTGTTGCCAAGATTAGCGATTTCGGAGGGGCTACAAGTCCGTTGGAGTTGCCTCATGCGAAACGTGTTGAATTGCAACCGGTTGGCGCGAAAGACAAGCCACTGCAACCGCAGCGCACGGAAGCAGAGCGTCCACAAACGCCTGTTGTACATCCACTAGATGTTTCGGATGAAGAACTGACAAAGGACAAGAAGCGTTCGGTCGGGCGAGAGACAATTCAAAACGTTCAGAAGTCAACGCGTCAGTGGACAGGGGAGATGATTGTTGCGTTCATGGAGAAATCCAATATACGTTGGATGGAATTGATCGCAGCTTCGCTGATTATCTTCTGTTCGGTAGGGTTGGTAATTAGTTTGTGGAGTACTTTGACTGCCACCAGCCGGTTCTTTCCATCCATCGTGTTCATGCTCGCTACTTTAGCCGTTCACGGGGCAGGGCAGTATACGCTCAAGAAGTGGAAACTACAGAATACGTCTCGTGGCATTCTGCATATCGCTTTGATGCTGATCCCATTATCGGTGATGATCGGTATTCGGTTGGCACGCGGTGAAAGTGTCACTGGCGGTGGTGCGGGAGTACCGGTGGATTGGCAATACTGGGCGATGCTGCTGCTCGGGATGGGTGTATATGGTGGTTTGGCGATCACCGCTTCTCAATCCCTCTTCATTCGCTCATGGATACCCGTAGCGGTATCAACGATTGTCTCTAGTCTATCTCTTGTGTTGATCGGTTGGGGGCATCGACAATCGATTTCTGAATTGAATCAGGCTTGGACGCTCGTTCCTGCCTTAGGCACCGTAAGCATCATGGCTTGGTTCGCTTCGTATTATGGAGCAGTTCGGGTGCGGCGCACGTTCGGGTTTTACCGCAGGCATATCGGCATCGCGATTCAGTTGCTATTTGCTTCCTTGGCGGTCATCGTGTTTTGGAATATGCATTTTGGTTCGGTTCTGAAAGCAGGTCCTTGGGTATGGATGGTCTTAGGTTCTTTCGCAACCGCTTGGACGATTTGGGGGCTGATCCATAGCGATCTTTCCAAAGTGTTGATTTCGAATTCCAAGTCAGATTCTGATTCGGCTTCTAATTCGGATGGTTTGCAGCAAGCTGTGAAGTCCCAAGTTGGTTCTCGGGGAGAAGAAGTTGGTTCTCGGGGAGAAGAGGCGAGCAGTGCGGTCGTCTTGAGTTGGTTGATCGGGATGGTTGCGGCCGTTGCGGTTCTATGGGCGACATGGGGATTGGCCGAGCACCGTTGGCCATTGCTGGCTTTCTTAGCAATAGTCGGGGTATGGCAAGGTTCGTTGGGGTTTGCTACACGCAACGTCCAGGCAATTGCTGGTGGTTGTGTTGCGATGATCTTGGCAACAACGCTGGGGCTGGAAGCGGTCATGATGCCCACACCGAAACTTGTTTGGAGCGATTGGTTCTCATGGCAACGGGTGGTAAGTCTCGCGGCGCTCGGAGGGTTAGCACTTTTTGCTTCTAAGCAATTTGATAATTCGGAACAAGTCGCGGTTGGAAAAGGAACGCGGTTCGCTGGTGCTTTGGCGTTAGGGGGTGGATTGATTCTATCGGTCTTGGCGACCTTGGTTCCATGGGGACGTACACCCTACGGGGGAGACTGGGGGGCGGCACTGGTGACTCTCTATGGGCTAGTCGGAATCGGGTTCGGATTGATCCACGAATCTCGAAGGGGGAGTGAGCTCCGAGAGTGGCTTAACGAGTGGATTGTCGGATCGCAATTGCTTTGTTTGCTTGGTGTGCATCGCATGTTTTCTCAAGCGACTTGGTTGCCGGAGTATTTCGTGCAGTTTCGACCTCTGCTTAGTACGATTATGGGGTTTGGGTTATTGGCTTTGGTGTGGGTCGCAATCGGTTTAGTTTGCCGAAGACGAAGTGTTCGAGTACCGATTTCGCAGGGGACATCGTTAGTCTTCAGCGGTGCGATTGTGCTGGCAGCTCTATCGTGGATTGCTTCTGTATTTTCCATAAGTCCTGTGGACTACTTTTTGGCTATGGGCTGGATCTTACCCGTGGTCCTCCTATGTCGATGGATATGTAGCATTATCGGTGATTCAGAGAAGCCAGAGGCACAGGATCGCGATGATTTGGGACTTGGCTTTCGCGAGATAGGACTTGCTCTGATTCCTATTTGGTTGACGGTATGTGTTCACCGGCTTATCGAAAGTACTTTTAGTATTGATTCGATGACCAATCTGGCGCAAATACCGATGCACTTAGGGATACTAATGCTATTTGCTGGACTGATAAGCTTTGGGTTTGACCGTGTTTGGCGGGTATCGAACAAGCAAGAGTGGTTGCGACCTGTTGGCTATTCGGCTGGTCATGGGTGGAGTGACTTATCCACCCTAATCATGACAACGTTGACGATAGGTGTTGCGATAGGATCTTTGTCCCTGTCGATGGGTTGGGGGATTCCCCAAACCTCAACGACAGGACGAATCAATTCGATAGGCCAAGCCGATGCATGGTATTTAGGATTCGGGCTTGGAGCCATTGGAATTTTGACCGCTCTGGGATGGTTGGTTTTTAAAACCGAGGGTGAAAACTCTCGACGATGGTTGTGGAAGTTATCGATATGGCTAGTCGCATTCCTCGTCGGAACGCAGGGGACTCTCGTTTGGGGACCAAGCATTTTGGGGGCTGTGACGGGTGGCACGACGGTATCAGGGGGGCCAACGGGACTTCATCCGTGGGTAGTTACAACCTGGCTACTGACACTTGTTGCTGCCGGGTTTGCTTGGTTGGATTGGCTCGGTGTGAAACAGGGGAACCTGCGAAACAGAGTTCCTAAAGAGGGTGATGATTTCGATGTTAGGTATATGGTGCGAGGAGTACAGGAGTCTCTACATCTACTACCTCTGGGAAGTGTACTGATCCTTACTGTCGTGGCAGTATTAGTTTTCTTGGCCGGGACAACGGCAAGTGTGCATCCAATGCCTTGGAGCGCAGCATGGAGTACAGCAAGCTTTGGGACACGCAGTGCGATGGTGGCTCGATGGTTCCTACCGATCGGGCTCGCTACGTTTACTGGTTGGTTAGTTGCGGTTGTGCCTCGTCTTACCGGCGGTAATCTTGCTGGTGGTCTTTCCGGTAATCTTTCGCTGGGTGCTGATGACGCTAATCATATTAACGCAGAGAACGCTGATGGATTGAGTAACGAGCGAACCAGTATTTTTGCGAGAGGAATTCTTTTAGCCCTGTCGATCGCTTTGGTCTTAGTAGCGATCCCGACAACGCTAGGGGCGAGTGGGGTTGAATGGTGGACGAATATCTTGAGTGCATTTAGCATCGGTTTTGGGATGGTAAGTTTTGGGACATCTTGGGAATGGTTTTACAAACTGTCTCATGGGCGGAACAGAGAGAGCAGCGGCTTGGGACTGTTGTCGGCCCGCGCCGCGAGTGAGTGGTTAGGTCAGTTGGCGATCGTAAGCGGCTTTGGGGTTGCGCTGTTCGCATGTGCGGATAACATTCAGCACGCCGCTGGGGTAAAGCTCATGCCATCGATCACGAATTACCAAACAATTCTGGGGATTTTCGTCGCGGCTGCATCATATCTTGTTTCAGGTGTACAGCGGGAGCGGGACAAAGGGGTGCTGTGGATGGTTTTCATCGCGGTGATCGCGCCGGTCTTGCCTTTGGTAATCTCCTCGTTTTTGCTTAGTGGATGGAGCGTGAGTTCGGTACCAAAAGTTTCGTTCCGAGCCGAACCAATGCATGCGATGATTCTTGGTTGGATCGTCGCTCTGGGGATCGGTGTTGAGGCTCGACGAAGGGACCGCAGCGGCTTGACTGGCGGGGACGAGTCAGTGATTTGGGGTGGGTTAGCAACCCTGTCGATGGTACTTAGTCTGTGGTACCCTAGTGGGACACCGACCGGTTGGATATTGGGCTTGGGAATCGCGATTGCGGCACTGGTCTTGGCGAGAGGATTGGTTCTTAGTAATCCATGGTTTGGTCATGTTGCGGGGATCTTTAGTGCAGCGGTAATATCATGGTATTTGTTGAACCGAAACGGAAGATTTATCGCGGGGCAACAGGAGTTGATCTTGTGGGGGCCACTTGTTTGTGGTTGGGTAAGTTTGGCGTGGCATTTAATGCGGCCTGCTAAGGATTCGCTTCGCGGTGTTACTTCTGAAGATTCGCTTCGCGGTGTTAGTTCCGAAGATTCGCTTCGCGGGGTGCCTACGGCTGGATCGCTTCGCGGGGTGCCTACGGCTGGATCGCTTCGCGGGGGCTGGAGTGTTGATCAGACCGTCAGTATCCATGTACCGATCGCACTTATGTTATGGACTGGATTGGGCGTGGCGGCATTCTCCGTCATCTCCGTGATCACCTCAGTGCTTCGAATCCAGATAACATCAAGTAGCGTATCTTGGTCGACGGTTTTGCTGGGGTGCGGAAGTTTAGGTTTAGCGATTCTTCGTTGCTGGGATGTTCGCTCGGCGATGCGGGGCTGGTCGGTTTATTTATCGGCAGTAAGTGTCTCGATGTCCTTAGGAGCCACCCTTGCAGGTTCGATGCAACTGACTTCAGTTCATACGTTCCTAGCTTGTGTATATGGCGGTTTGATTGCGATGATTGTTGTAGCAGCATTCCTACGAGAATGGCTACGGGAATCGACTCAGTTAATTCCCGCCTTAAAGCTTGGGTCTTTAGCACCGAATCTCGATGATTTCGTGGCGGCTGGCAAGTGGCTGTCTGGTCTTCATAGTGGCTTTGGCCTGCTTATTCTAGGGCTGGCACCGTTGATCGTTTTAAGCGGATACGATGTGGTGACCGCACGAGCTGCATCGCTGTTGCCGATTCTTAGCGTGCTGAGTATTTTGCCGATAGCAACTGACCAGAAGTATCGTGTTCCGCGATTGATCTCGCTTGCATTGATCACAGTTGCATTCGTTTTGTTGTCGTGGAGTGATTTGATTATGCTCCAAGCGACCTCGGGAGCAGAGTCGTTGGCATGGTGGCGAGGCCATTACACTCTGGGATTAGCCCAAAGAACATTCTTAGCGATTGTCGCAATGAGTCTGGGATATCGATGGATCAGTTCACGTTTACGTGATTGTCTCGACTGGGAATACCTACTCAAGCGAGCTGGCAGCTTGTTGATGGTACTCGGTACTCTCTTTGGTTGGGGGTATTTGGCAGGATTGTGGGGATCGTTACAAGGCTTCGGTTCAGGCGATGGAGTTATGCGCATTGCCGAGACACCTTGGACGATTGGAGTTGGTACTTTTGTGGCTTGGACGCTACTGGCCTGGTCGTGGCTGCGAGCCATGTTCAGTCGGGATTCAGGGGTGGTGAGTAAACATGTTTATTTGATTGCAGCCGAGCTTTGTATTATCGCTTCATTGCTGGTACTGCGTTTGCATTTCCCTTGGATATTCGCGGGTTGGATTAAGCAATGGTGGCCGATCATTGTCTATGGGTTAGCGTTTGGTTCGATTGCGGTGGGAGAATGGTTGCGTCGATCGGGTCGGGAGTCGGTTGCCGATCCCATTGAGCGGCAAAGCATTCTCTTACCAATCATACCGATTCTGGCGACATTGATTCCTCAATGGAAAGTGGCCGGTAGTTTTTGGTCGACGTCCATGAGTTTCTCGTTGTTGCTTCTGATTTCCGGTGTGGCTTATTTGGTGATAGGATCTTATCGAAGAATGACTCTCTTGAAGAGTTTCGCTATGTTGCTGTTCCTTGGGGCTTTCTGGTCGTTGCTTCATAGTCAAGAAAATTTGAAGATGGTCGATCATCCTCAGTTATGGCTGATCCCGCCAGCGTTAGCGAGCTTGATTTTTGTCGAACGGAATCGCGATCAATTAGCGGCGTCGGTTGTAACCGGAATGCGGTACATCGGATTGCTAGTGATCTACATGAGCAGTTCCGTGGAGATGATTTTCAAGTCCTTTGAGCTGCAGTTTTGGGCGCCGGTTGTTCTAATGGCTTTGGCTGTCGCGGGGATCTTGTTGGGTGTTGGGTTGAGGATCCGAGCGTTCTTGTACTGTGGTAGTTGGTTTGTGTTTGTGGCTTTGTTTGGGATGGTTTGGCAAGCACAACAGGCTATTGGCCAAGTCTGGCCATGGTGGGTATTTGGGATTTTCATGGGTGTCTGTTTGATCGCCTTGATCGGTTACTTTGAGAAGAATCGGGCGAGGTTATTGAAGGTTGTGGATTCCTTGAAAGAGTGGCAGCCGTGATTTTCTAGGGCTAGCTAGTGTTCGATTCCAAGAGATTCATTGGTGGCTGGATGGTACGGCCAATACTTATTGTCGGTAATCTCCGTGGATGGCTTCGAACGGGGGCTTCGCTGGCGTACGCGTTGGGCCACTTGTTCCCCCGTAGGCGAGACGCTACAACTATTGGTCGCATAAGCACTTGGGAGTTCCTGGAAAGTTAGATTTGACCGAGTCGATGAGTGACCCGCAATTGATTATCGACGGCTCCCACACCTTGGGCTCAGGTAAGAACACGGGCATCGAGCGAGTGGTTCGGAACCTTTCCAGGGAGCTTCGCTCGACGGTCGTGAATCGCGGTTTGCCGGCTTTGAAAGTGGTGACGCATTTCCAACATCACTTCCTGCCGATGGATCGGCGTTTGGAAGGCAACTTAGGTAACCTCTCAGCGTGGGAAGCGAACGCGAGTCGATTTGTACCTGGGTGGATTCAGGCTGGACCACGGTGGATCTCGAGGATATCGGGGTCTAAGAAGTGCAAGAAATGGATGGAGCCTGCGGCGAGTCATTTGGGTATCTATAAGGTTCCTCATCATCTTTATCGCTTGAGCTCCCTAGCTGGTCGGATGATGCGTGGTGGTTTGCTCCAACCGAATCCATCGCAGATTCTTCTCCTACCGGATGCGTATTGGACGCGTCGAGACATTTGGGAGACTGTCGCTCGATATCGAGAATCGGGAGTGATGATCGCAACGATAGTCTATGACTTGATTCCGTTGACCCACCCGGAATATGTAGGGCGCAAACGGAGTGAGAAGTTCTTGGGGTACGTAAAGCAAGTTGTTCAGAATAGCGATACGATTATCGCCATTTCTAAGACGGTTCGCGATGACGTTCAGCAGTTTATATCTGAGCAAACGAATCGCGAGCTGTTATGCAATGATGTTCGAGCTTTTTGCCTCGGTGCTGAGTTAGCGAATGTAACCGGTCCTGTTCGGAATAACGTAGAAGAAGTCTTCGCATCGAAAATATCTAGCTCGCCATATTTGATGGTTGCAAGTTTTGATCCACGAAAGAACCATGCTCAAGCGCTCGATGCATTTGATCTGTTATGGAAAGAAGGCTCGGAGGCTCAATTGTGTTTTGCAGGACGCACGGGATCATTATGCAATGACTTGATGCACAGAATCGAGCACCATCCGCAGTTGAACAAACGTTTATGGGTGTTCCATGATCTCTCCGATGCGGAATTGCATTATGCTTACGAGCATTGCTCAGGTGCTTTGCTTCCCTCGATCGTCGAAGGATTTGGGTTGCCGATTGTCGAATCGCTATGGCATGGTCGCAAGACTTTCGCCAGCGACACACCGATTCACCGAGAGGTTGGTGGTGATCATTGTGAATATTTCCCGTTATACGACGGAGCCGCTCTGGCAGCCTGCATCCGGCGTTGGGAGTTAGGCTCTATCGGTTCGAAGTCCAAAATCGATCGCGCCAGTACACGACAGAATCCCGATGACTTGAAACAACATGAGTATGATGGTGGTGATGCAATGGTTCAACAAGCGAATCGCTTTGTACCGATGACTTGGAAAGCGAGTGCTGAGCAATTGCTCGATGAGCTTTTCGCTGCATATGAAACGTATCAGGGGCGTCGGCGGAAGTAGCATCCTTGTCCTTTATTCTGGACTTGGATTTAAATAACATTGGGGTGGGTGATGGCGGCAAGTGAAGATTCTACGACACCAGACGAATTAGCGAAGCGCGAGCCTCTATTGCGTGACTCGATGTGTTTGCAATGCGCTGATCACAGAACGATTGTCAGTGGCCGAGGCTCTGTGTTTTTATTGTGTCAGTCGTCGCAGGTGCCAAAGGAATGGCCAAAGTACCCAAGGCAGCCGATGTACCGTTGTCCTTATTTGAGATTGGACCAGGAATCTCGAACGAACTGAAGAAAGACTTCGGCGAGTTTTCGATCTGCTCCAAGAGTACGCGCTAAGATCCAATTTCGATTGGGGAATCTTTCTCGCATCGAGCGCACTTTAGAACGTAGTTGATCCATGAGTTCGCCTTCGAACAGCAGATGGGGTTGTACAAGGACCGTATCGCAGTCTTGACCCTCGAAACTAGCCGTCGCAGCTGATTCGAGCAATTCATCGACCGTGGTTGCTCCTCCGGCGAAGAATCCCGTATTGTGCCAATGAATAGATCGTTCAGCAGCGATGAGTTGCGTAAGTTCACGCATGTGATTTAAAGCGACCGGATCGCTAGTTCCTCGGCCGACCATCGCAAGCGCGATTCGCTCTGAGCGAACACCGATCAGCGGGCAAGGCTTGCAAGTATGTCGTGTGTTGCAATCCGGCGGGATACCCGTTCCGCAGTGGGCTTCCGGACACCCTTCTAAGGTTGCGGAATGAGCCATCTCATGGAATCGCGTGTTGGAGAGAGCTAAAACGCTTGGGGCTGTCCCCAAGGATGGTGTTTGTCCGAGGATGTGAAGTCCGAGTGCGTTCGCCTCCGCCTCGACGGCAAGAGGTATGTCTGACTTCGCATGCGCGGCGGAAAAAAGAAGGATTGGAACGATGGTTAGATACTTCAGTTTATCGTCTGCAATTTGGCGCATCGCAGTTTCGATCGATGGGTCGGCAAGCTCGAGAAATGACTCGTAGATATGCCAAGCAGGTTCAATCGATCGCATGTGACTTACAAGAGATCGAAGTTGAGCAGCACCGGCAGGTTTGCGCGTACCGTGTCCGACGACTAGTACAGCGGTTTGTTCCGCGGGAGTGATTGGTTGTTCAATGGTAGTTGGGGTGCAGGAACTCAGAGCTGTGATCCTTAGTCAGTGGAGTAAGTTAGTGGATTAGTTAGTTGGAGAGGGGCGGAAAGGAATGGATTTCAGGTGTGGGTTTGGGTGGATTGGGTGGTTTGCGAAGCTTTGCCGAAGAGGGTGAATGTAACGATCGTAGCGATGGCACCGATAATCGGAACGAAAGTGTCGCGGGAATTGTCAAAAAACTCTGGTTTTTCCTAAAGAAATAGCACAAAACGTTTTGCATTCGTTTTTTTGTTGATGAATGCGATTTCTTATTTGATACGAAGCGATGCTTCGACAAAAATAAGCGAGTTCGTATTGGAATTTCCTAAAGTTTTACCGACAGCAATCCACGATGAGTCTCAGAGCCAAGAACCGCCTCGCTATAGCTTCCATCATCCAAGCCGGATGTTTGAGTGCCCTCTGCGCGGCTTACAATCCACTTTCGGATGCGAGCCTTGCCCAAGATTGTACTCCTTGCGGGCCCGCGAAACCCGTCGCCACTTATCGATTGCAGACCGAAACGGTTTATGAGCAAGTCCCTGTGACTCGCAACAAGATCGAGTTCGAAGAAGTGATGATGGAACGCGAGGTTGTCAGTTATCGGCCGGTTACTGAAACACGGTTGGAACGAAAGCAGTCGACGGTGCGCAAACCCGTCATCGAGACGTCGACCATCAATCAGACCTACACAGTCCAAAAGCCTGTTACGAAAATCGATTACGTCGACGAGACAACGTACGTGACGGAGACGTCGCAAGTCGAGCAGACGATCACCACTTACAAGCAAGTCACTGAGACGCAGTACCAAACCCAGTATTCGACCGTACAGAAACCGGTGACTGAGACACAGATTGCCGTTCAGAATTTTCTTGTACAAAAGCCTGTGACGGAGACCACCTATCAGACGCAGCAGTATACCGTGCAGCGGCCCGTTACGGAGACCGTCATGCAAACGCAAACTGTCGCGGTTCAGCGACCCGTCACCGAGACGCATATGCAAGCTCAGACGTATACGTCGATGCAACCGGTTACGACTTACCAACCAACGGTCGTCGATGCAGGTGGATACATGGCACAAAACTATTACCAACCGGGTGATGTTCGCTATCACCTTCGTTGGACGCAACCTGCTTCAGGGATCAATCCATCGACAGGTCAACCAGTCTATCAAGCAGGCGGATTGAATTGGGTGCCTTATCAATCGCAAGGGCAATCCTCTACCGCCGTTTATTATCAGCCGAACTACCAACAAGTCGCTGTTCCGCAGACAAGTTACATGCCACAAGCGCAGACCGTTCAAGTCCCAGTGACATCGACTCGATTGCAAACCGATTACGTTCAACAGCAGATTCCTGTGACGACTCAGAAGATTCAAAATGAAGTCGTGCAACAACAAGTACCCGTTACGACGACTAAGATTCAGCAAGAAGTCGTACAGCAGCAAGTACCTGTGACAACTACACGCTATGAAAACCAAGTTGTCTCGCAGCAAGTACCAGTGCAAGTCCAGAAAACGGTACCAGTGCAAGAGAAGGTAATGGTACCTCACTCCGTTCAGAAACCTGTCACCCGCCGTGTTGCCAAAGAGCGTATCGAATACGTGACCGAGCAAGTCGTCCGGCCAGTGACCGTGCAGAAGGAAGTTTACAAAGACGAAGTAGTCGTAGAGGAGATTCCTGTTCAAACCACTCGGTACGAAAAAGTTGTACAGAAGGTGCAAGTTCCTTACAAAGTGATGAAGACGGTGCCGGTAACGGAGATTCAACTCGTCCCTCGATTAGTCACACGCAGGGTCCCGATCGATATCAATGGAATCCCAGTTGTCGATACCCCAATCGTTTCGCTCGCCGCTCCAAGTTCGAGTTCCACCGGTTCGGTAACTCCTGCTGCTCCTGCAACTCCCGTTGCTTCACCATCGGATATTCCGCAGACCGTGCAGTCTCGCAAGCCGGCCGCGACGGAGTCGGGAGATCTGCCAGCACCCGCTGCTCCTGCTTCACCGGCGCCGACTTCTGAAACCAACCCTCCGAACTCACCAATTGAGGCGGCCGGTTCGGGAACTTCGAGCAAGACGGAATTGCAGCTTGGGCCTGCAACGGGCGGGGATCCGGAAGCGGATAAAGTACCTCAGCTTGCACCTAAGTTGCAGGCACCTGAGCAGGGTGAGAAGCCCACGAAGATACGCGTGTCGGAAGACGAGTAGAGTTGTTTGTTCGCGTTGGGTGCGATGGGCGGAAGTGTGATTGGATTGTAGAATGACTAACCGCTGATGAGAGTCGGCGGATAGGATACCGTCCTGAACACTTTCTGTTGAAGTCTTTTACCCAACCTTCACTCAATGCGCGCAATCCAAATCTTTGAGCCAAAACGCCTAAAGGAAATCTCTATTGAGGCTCCGGATTCTCCCGGGCCAGGTCAAGCGTTAGTCCGAACTCATCGGATGGGAGTATGCGGGACCGACATCAGTTGTTACCTCGGGAAGTTCCCGTTTTTCGCGTTTCCTCGTATCCCTGGCCATGAACTTGGGGTCGAAGTCCTCGCCGTAGGTCCTGGGGTTGAGAATGTGAAAGTCTCAGATGCTTGTAGCGTCGAACCCTATTTGCACTGCGGTGAGTGTTACGCTTGTCGCAAAGGCGCCAGCAATTGTTGCGCGAACCTGAAGGTCATCGGCGTGATGATGGACGGCGGTCTGTGCGAGAAGTTTCTAATACGAGCAGACAAGCTTCATCCGTCGAAGAAGTTGACTATGGATCAATTAGCACTTGTTGAGACATTGGCGATTGGTTGTCATGCAAGTCAGCGATCGGGTGCGACGAAGAATGATCGGGTATTGATCATTGGTGCCGGTCCGATCGGAATTGCAACGTTGGAGTTCGTACGCTTGACAGGTGCGGCCATCACTGTGATGGATATGAATAGTACGAGGCTGGAATTCGTTCGGCAGACGTATTCGATTGATCGATTGATCGAAGTCTCCCCAGAGAAGTCGGGGATCGAGCAAGCTCGCGAGCTCACCGGGGGTGAACTATACGACATCGTGATCGACGCGACTGGAAATCGCTATTCGATGTCGGGCGCTTTTCAATTCGTCGCTCCAACGGGCAAATTGGTGTATGTAGGGATTACCCAAGATGAGATTGTCTTCAAGCATCCTGCGTTGCATCGGCCCGAGGTGACGTTGCTTGCTTCTCGAAACGCGTTACCCAAGGACTTTCCGTACATAATCGGTTTGATCGAGGATGGAACCATTCAGACCGATCCTTGGATTACCCATCGTACGGATCTGGATCATGTCGTGAATGATTTCGACAGTTTCACTCGTCCGGAGAATGGCGTGCTGAAGGCCATCATTGACGTCGCCGTTTAGAAGCATCCCCGATGTACTACTTGAATCGCTCGTACGAGGATCCGAATGCCAACTTAGCCTTTGACGAGGCTTTGCTTGAGGCGATGGACAGTCTTGAATCGCAGAAGTTAGAGTCAGCGAGCGAGAGTGGCGAGCCCGCGGAGCTTTTGCGTTTTTGGCAGATGAGCGTACCGTGCGTGGTGGTGGGACGTTCATCAAAGATTGCCGAGGAAGTGCATCTTGATCGCTGCAAGCGGGATGCAGTTCCGGTGCTTCGACGCATGAGTGGTGGGGGAACGATTGTCGCTGGGCCAGGGTGTGCGATGTTCAGCGTGTTGCTGTCGCTCGGTGCGCGTCCAGAGTGTCGTTCGCTGGATATGGCTCATCGGACGGTGATGTCGAGAGTATGTCAAGCGTTGCAATGGTCGCTCGATGAATACGGGATCGACCAGAAAGTCGATATTCGAGGGATCTGCGATTTGACGATTGATGGCCAGAAAATCTCAGGCAATGCGCTTCGGCTGAAGCGGCATTGGCTTATGTATCACGGAACGCTGTTGATCGATATGCCGTTGACTTGGATCAGCGATTATTTGGCGATGCCCCCTAAGCAACCCGAATATCGGCAAGGAAGAGCGCATGATCAGTTTGTAACGGGACTTGGAGATCGCATTCGAGAACCCAAATTGTTTACAGCGATTCTCGAGAGAGCGCTGCAGCGGGTATGGCAAGCGGATCGACCTTGGAACGAACATCCATTTGCGAGCCAAGCCGAGGAGCAAGTGCAAGGATGGTTAGATCGCCGATACAAAGACCTCTCGTGGCATTCACAGCGCTGAACCGCAACTCCCCTTACTCCCGCCGTGCGGAAGAAGTGTGCGTCCAAGCGTTTTATGCGAACCGCTCTCATCTACTCTCTTAGAGCCCAAGGCTCTTTGTGTGAGCTAGCCTGCATGGTATAGCTAGATTTTTTCATGCATCCTGCAGGACCCCAAAGCCCCCTTTGAATCTACAATACTCTCTTCCACAAAGTCTGCGGAGGTACCGCTGGCATTACGTGGTACAACAACATCCATAAATCATTCGACTAAACGACTATAGGCAATACCATGCGACACGTTGCTCTTCTACCGCTGTTAGGGCTTGTACTTCTGTTTCACCTCAATCCTAGGCTCGTAATGGGATCGGATCGTGAGGAGATCGCGACCGCGTTGCGCATCGTCGGGGTAGCAGTAACGGAACATCAAGTTTCATCGGAGATGCGCTGGAGGCGAGAACCCGATCCGACCCTCTCTGCTCGCGTGGAGCTGTTCGTACAGAATCCCAATACGGAATCGATCAAAGTAACCGGCCCAGTGGAATTGGATAAGTTCGCCCCAAGCGAACTTGTGTCGCGCGGCGATTGGGCTTGGAGGGATACTTCGTGGGAAAACGGTTTTGAACTTCCTCCAGGCGCATTGCGAGTCCTTCGTTGGAATGGTCAAAGTCAGGATTGGGGAAGCGGGACGCAGCATGCAATGCAGTACCAGATTGCCAGCGATGTCGCCGAAGCTCAATCATCTCCATCACAAGTGCCCCCGTCGCAGTTGCCTCAAACTCGCATTGAGCAGCAAGAAATTCGCCTTGCTAAGCCAGAGCTTTGGATCGAATCGGTCGTGTTTCACGCGAGCGAGGATTCAGTGCGCCCAAATCGTGTCAGTATCACTGTGAGAAATTCGGGAGGTCAGCCCAAGCAACTGCGCAGCGTGCAGTTGTGGTTGCCCAAGGATGCGAATCGTTGCGATACTTTATATCCGCAGGGTGTAAAAGAAGACATCGCGACATGGAACAATGACAGGAATGTTCCTGGGGGAGAGTTAATTGGGTTTACGATTGCGACCGAGTTGCTTCCTCTGACATTTGTAGCGGTAGAAGTGGACTTAGAAGGAGACACGGGAAACCGTGAGAAGGTTTGGGGTTACTTGAAAGTGCGTCCTGCTAGTTTTGATATCAGCGGTGGGTGGATCGCGAGCAATGCCAAGAATGGATCGAGTATGGCAAACGAAGAGTACCTCAAGACGCTGACTATGTTATCGGTCAATACTGGTCAGATCGAAGAGGTAGGTGGTTACAGCGATAATAGTGAACTGGCAGCCAAGTATCCGATGAAGCGATTCAATCGGCTTGGAAATCGCGAACGATACGACAAAGAAGAGATGGTTTCGGGCATTCACGCGGTGGAGTTTCTCGGTGAGCCTCAGTACGGTGGTGGCCGACCAGTTCCACCGCAGGAAGTCTTCGATAAGTTAGCTCCCTATGCATCATGGATGTTGCCGACGAGTGTGACGTTGAGTGAGGAGCGGACGTGGAGATATTATGCAGGACTGTCGGACTATCCTCACTATGATGCTTATCGCGTGATCGCCCCGGCTGCGGACGCTTGGTCGCGTTACGAGCGTTGGGATGGGAAAAGTATTCGATGGGGAGCTCCGCTCGAGACGATTGGTACGATGACCCGCAGTCTGCGAGAGCTTAGTCGACCCGCTACGATCGCTTATTGGTCCCAAGGAGCGCACGATGGTTGGGGGGGAGTATTAAGTCCTCGACGAGGATCGCCAACGGCGCAGGAACTCCGAGCGCAAGCTTGGCAAGGGCTCGGGAATGGGATCGCTTCGTTGTACTGGTTTAATTTGAGTATGAAGTCGCTTGCGAAGTACCCGGACTTGTTGGAGCCGATCGCTAGGATTGGGATTGAAATCGGGATGCTCAAGCCGATTCTGGAGGAAGGGACAGCTTATCGATATCAACGGATTACCACTGACGGTATGCCGCAGTGGGATCTTTCTTCAGTGGTTAGTTCTCAAGCCGCAATGTTGGTGGTCAATGATTTGGGTTATCGAATTGACGAAGCGACGCGTACATTTCGCTTTGAAACACGAAAGGGGCAGTGGGAATTCGATTTACCCATTTGGCTGCATGGAGCTTCGAAGTGTTATCGTATCGATGCAGATGGGGTACATGATGTTCAATATCGATTTGAGTCGGGCCGCGTAGTTATCGACGACAACGTAGAGGTCGTGGGGGTTTATGTTGTCACGAAGGATTCAGCGAATGGAGTATCGTTACGAGAAACTATTGAACTGACTCGCAACAGGTTACTTGAACGAAATCGATCGCTCGGATTTGATCCGATCGCAAACCCCCAGGATTTGAAGAAGTTACAGAAATGGGTGGATTGATCTTCGATTCGAATACAGTAACTATTTCAATCTCGATTTCGAGGTTGAAGACGAATGATAACCAAGAGGATGATGGTTCCGAGAATCAATACCGCAACGCTTACTGTTACGATACCGAGCCATCCGCCGGGGCTGGCCGGATTGAGGAACGGATATGGGTACCAACCGGTAAGTGCACCTCGTATGAGCGAGACGAACAGATAGGCAAGCGGATAGACAAACCACCAAAGTGCGCGTCGAATTGAGATTCGATGCGAGGGAGGATTTGCTACCCAGTCGAATAGGACCCAAGTCGGCATAATCAAATGGTGAAATGCATCGGCTACCGGGTGCACGATTTCTTTGACGATCGGAAGTTTTGATAGAAGAACCGCATAGACGAGTCCGGTGATTGCAAGATAGAGCACCGCCGCGCCGCGTAGACTCGCCCTTCGATCGCTGGAAATACCGCAGCCATTAAAGGTTTCGATCAGCAAAACTGCGATGACGAATAAGTTGGCTTGGATGGTGAAAAAGCTCAAGAAGCTTGCGAGTTCGAATCGTCCAAGTTGTATCAAGTATAGAGCTTGAAGGAACACAGCCCAGAAGGAGAGGACCGCTAGACTAAGGCGGGACGCTTTCCAGAGGAAGTCCACGATATGTTGATGATTGGCTTGACTCACGATGAAATTGGCTAGAATTGTTTTGGGGTGTCAAAAGGCGTTCATCCACCGCTTGGCAGCGGATCGCTAGTGCGAATCACTCACGGTGGATTCAGCGAACTTGTCGAAGAAAACAAAGACGTCATTGAGTGCTGCCTGGACGATCACCATGTGTTCGACGTTCGGGTACTCGCGATACTCCACGGAGCAATTCAATCCTTGCAACTGCGATGCGAGTGTCTTCGCACGCGGTTTACCGAAGTCGCGTTCACCTGCGGCTACGAAGAAAGGAACATCCTTGATGGCATCGCTTGAGCGAACGGAACCACCCCCTCCTAATGCAGCAACAGCGCGGAATGTTTTCGGTGAACGACTGACTTGGGCAAGGGCTTGCGCGGCCCCCATTGAGTGACCGCAGAGCAGGATTTGATCTCGGTCGATAGGCCACAGTTCAGCAAGGGCATCAATCATCGTGGGTATATCCATCCCCAACCCAGACATCGTTTGGCGAGGGGAGACAACGAGCCACCCGCGAGTCTTTGCTAGGGCCACAAGTCGTCCTGCTCCATAGGTTTCGAAGAACATGTTCTCGCTACCTCCTGCGCCGTGCAACGCGATGAGGACAGGAGTCCGTTTGTTGGCTTGAGGATTGGCGATTGCATCGCATTCCGGGACCTCGATGCGTGCTACTTGGGAGTCTTTTTCACGGCTAAGCTGAATCCATTTGGTTCCTGGGCTCATCGCCCACTCTTGAATTCCTCGCGGGGAGTCCTGTTTATTCGGCGCAGTGATTTGTTCGAAGTCGCTTAGTAGCTGATGCCAAGGAAAGTCGATTTCAGTAGGTGTTCCTTTACGACCTTTGAGAAGCTCCTTTGCGAGGAACCTTGCTGTACTGATTTCGGTTGCGTTAGAAAGCTGATTGTTTGATTGCCGATCAATAGATTTTTTGCTTGTAGGTATCTTGCCGTTCGATTCAAGCCACTGCTCCACAGATTGCATGCGTGAGTCGATTCTGTCGATGACCGAGAAAGCTTCACACAAGATTTCCGGTTGGTCTTTCTGGCCTTCGATGCTGATGCTAACGCGGTAATCCCCAGGAGCTAGATCTTGCAGTGGGATTTCTACTGAAGCTTCTGACGACTTCGGGTCGCTAGTGGAAATGGGGGAGGGAAGTGTTGTTTGGTAAGCGGCAATTTGAGCGTCTTCGTTGCTGTTTTGTTTCCAACGGTATATTTTCAAAAGCCATTTCTGGTTCGATAAAGCATCGGTTTGTTCGGAGTTGTCTGCAGCCGGGGCGGCGTAGAATTCTCGAAGTTGTCCTCGCAGTCGGTTCGATGTAGGGTTGTTGGAATCAGCGGTGGGGGCAATCCAGGGGCGTTCCCAGTCGAGAAGCCAACGGTTGGAGTGCATCCATTTGGTTTGTTCATCGGGGGGGATTCCTAGGGAGTCCATCCATGCTTTGTCAAGAGACTGGCCCGCTTGGGCGAGTTGCAGAGAAAAGAAGCTTGTGACGGCGCGCTCCATGGCGGGGGTGCTAGATGTCCTCTTGGGTTCGGTGGCTTGCTCCCAAGTTTTCTCGAAGCGTTCGAGTCGGCGACCGAGTTGATAGCGGTCTAGGGCGAGTTGGGCTTGGGATTGCGAAGCAGTTTGCAAAAAGAGTAAGGGGCCGAGGAAAAATCCGGCTAGGAAACGATTGAAATGTACGTTTTGGATTTTTGTTTGGAACTTTTTGCGAAACCAAGCAGTCCAAGGGACAGGCGGAAATACGGTTTGGGGGCTGATGGGTACGTTCAGCGGAGTTCTTGCCACCATTGCAGCTTGTTTTTTCATGGGATTCGAGGTGGATTGCATGGGAAAGCATCCTGAAAAATAGTGGAGAATTCCTTACCAAAACAGCAGGTGTTTGGATACATTAAAACTGACTGTACAGAGGTTTTCGCGAGCCAATTCATCGTAGGCTACCCATTTTATTCATGGGAGGGCCGTGTGTGTGCGCCGCAGAAGTTGGGCTTACTGGTTTCGATGTAGATTGTATTCGATGCGAAATCGTGGGAAATGCTTATGAATAGACACCGCAGTCCGATGCGCGGAATCGCGAGGCGCGTTTTAGTATTTGACGTCTTGGAAGACCGCCGAGTTTTTGCCGGACTCGATGTCTTGGTCTATGACGATCCGTATTCCTTGCGGGCGCCCCAAGGCGACTCATCGCCGGTGTCGCAGAGATTAGTTTATTTGGATTTGAATTCCGATGGTGCTCATCAATCGGCTGAACCGTTAGCGAGTACCGATATTCGCGGCATTGCATCTTTTCGGGAACTGGGTGCAGGGTCTTATAGTGTTCGACTGCTGGGAAACAGTCCGTCCGTTGTGCAAACTACCCCTTCTGAGCCCGCCCTAGTCGGAAGTTGGACCGAGGGACTTGGAATCGTTGAGGAATTGGTCTGGGAATCGGATGCGCGTGGTTGGTTCGCGACGCATGACGGGTTGGTCAAGTTAGACATTGATCGTGGAGCAAGCGTTGGCCAGATCGGCTTGGGTGGGCAGATCGAATCGATTGCGATGTTGGATTCGACACATGGAGTGGCGGTGTTGAAGGGTGATACGGGGAGCCGTGAGTTAGTTCGGTTTGATTTAGCCAATGCGAATGTCGAACGATGGAGTATCACCGAGCTTACGAACAGCGTTGGGGTATCGGAATCCGATTACAGCATTTCGCTTGTCCGCGCAGCGGAGGGCGTGTTGTTGCAAGTCACACGTGGTAGTACATCAGAGATGGCTGGGGCGACGAGTTTAGTGGAAGTCCGATGGGTAGGGGCGTCTCAGTCCTCAACAATCGAGTTTGTTCCGGTGCTTGAGGGATTGCCATTGGGTGCACAAGTTCGTTATGTAGCAGGCGCAACAATACTGATCGATCAGCCGCAATCCGAGGGGACCAATTTACAGATTTATCAATGGAGTCTTGGCAAGTTGGAATTGACTGCCGAGCGGTTCTTTGACGCCAAGGTAAAGCTATCTAGTACGAGTGAAGCAGCGGATCGGATTGCAATCGAGACGTCGCAGGGTCTTGAGGTGCTTGGGCTTGGCAGTGGATTGCCAACGTTTTTGCGACTGGATCAAGGGGCAGGATCAAGTTTGTTTGATTTGAGCCGACAAATTTTGTGGAGTCTCTCGAAGGATGACACGAGCAAGTTAGTCGGTTGGTCGCTTTTAGATGGATTGAAGGTCTTCGAGCGATCGGTTGCGTCGAGTGAAGCGTCTTTTGATGCAGCGTCAACACGTTGGAGTTTGGGGTACCGTGGCGATACGCTTGTTGGGGTTAGTGGTGGACACGTCTATTCGCATCGGCTTACGGCTTCCCAACCTTTGCTAGTAGATCTCATTGATTCGATTATCGAGCAGGTCTCCATTGGTGTCAGAGATCTTGGGGGTAATACTTCGCCGAGTCTTCAGTCGCTTCCGAGTGTTAGTGTATTGGAAGATCGTCTGGTGGAGATATCGACGGCGGATTGGGTCCGATCGGTTTTTGATAGCGAGTCCGATCCGATTCAGTGGGTATTAGTTCGAGGCGGGGCGTTGGGAACGATCCAGTGGTCGACTTCGACGGGTGGGGTATACACACCGAATCCGAACGTCAATGGATTCGATACGGTGGTCGTACAAGCGTATGATGGGCGAGATTGGTCGGTGCCGCAGACGGTTGGGATTCAGATCCAACCTGTGAACGATCAACCCAGTCAGCTTGCATACAGTGGAGTGTTATCAATTCCGGAGCAGCGACCTGGATATGTCTTGGGTAATGTGGCGGTGGTAGATCCCGATTCGAATGAAGTCTACGACTATTCCGTTTCGGATTCTCGGTTCGAAGTGGTTGGTACGACGCTTCGAGTGCGAGAGGATGCTCAAATCCTTTATGGAACGCCCGAATGGATCGATATAGTGCTCAAAGCGACGTCGCGAGCTAATGGTGACATGATCCAGCGGTCGGAGCGAATCTTTGTTATTCAAGACTTAACACCTTACCACAACGATTACTTGCCGGCGGACGTAGACCGAGACGGAGTAGTCTCGCCGCTTGATCCGTTGATAATCATCAACTACATCAATAGTAACGGATCGGGAGCGATCCAATCGCCGGGAGAAGGAGAGTCACTGGGAGACTTGGACGTAGACGGAGACGGCCGCGTCAGTCCGTTGGACATATTGATTGTGATCAACACCTTGAATCAGGGAGCCAATGGCGAGGGTGAGGGAGTAGTTGGAGGCGTGCGCAAGCCGTTGGCGGCTCCGTTACCGGAAGGAAAGTTGAAGAGCCTTTCGCCTTAACCGGGTTTGGTGATGCCCGCTTGTTTTAGCCCCCACGTGGCGGAACCCAAGAGTGCGGCAACCGATCCCTTGTACGATCGTGCCGATGATCACGCCGTGCTTCGCCCTTTCTGGGCATTCGGGATTGGTTGGGTGCGAACTCGAGCCGACGCACCCAGGCCGACGCACCCAGGGTGGCGCTTCGCTCTACCCTGGGCTTGCTCATGTTGCCCCGTTGGGGCGTAAGGGGCAACGCCCCGAGGCTCGGATCGTTATTTGCGAAGACTCATGAGGTATTCCACTACGTCGATGAGCTCTTGCTCGTTGATGAGCTCTTGCAAATTCTCCGGCATCAAGGATTTCTCTTGCTTCTGCAACTCATCAAGCTCGCCGGCTGGAATCGTCCTCTCGATCCCCTTCGCGTCCTTGATGCTCACCGACTCCGCTGTCTTCGAGACTAACAACCCGGTGATGACTTCTCCGTCTGTTGTCCTCGCAGTGTAGGCTTCGTAGTTGTGCGAAATACCGGCGCTCGGCGCAAGAATGGAGACGATCATCGCTTCGCGACTAAGCTTGTTCCCAATCTCGGTCAAGCTCGGGCCGACGTTTTTGCCCTCGTTACCAACCATGTGACATTGCGAACAAGTCGCTGCACCGAAGTAGACGTTCTTGCCGTTTTGAGCATTGCCACGCTTTTTGGCAAGTTCCTCGAGCGGTGGCAACGGGTTCTGCGATGTCTTCAATAGCGGGAACATCGCTTCGGCTTCTTTTCGAATATTAGCGTTCTCGGATGCTCGAAGTGATGGGCCAACCAACGGCTTGCTCTCGCCCGGTAATCGGTTCGATTTAGCTAGCTCCATGAGGTAAGGGAGATTGCCCTTGTTGCGGGCTAACCCCACCGCCGCTTCGACTCGGATGCTTTTGGCTGCAGCATCGGACTCAAGAAGCGTTCGCTGGAGCTCGGAAGCTTCTTTGCGATTCGATAGACCAAGGACTTTCGAAAGTGCAACGGCACTTTCGTCGGGTTCTTGGGTGTTGAGCCTCTGCGTTAAGGACTTCATACCTCCGGTTTCAAGAGCCAACTCAAGGGCTTGGAGCGCTTGGGTCGTCGCTCCCCACTTCGCAGAACGATCGAGCAGATGATCAGAAAGTCCGTCAACACGGGTCTTCTGGAGAATGCGGATCTGCGATGGGTCATCCCCTAGCTTGGTGACATGATCACGCACAACCTGCGCGAGTCGAGGATTCGAGTTGACGTCGATCCCGTCGAGTCGCATGATTGCGTCGATGACGGCTTTAGGATCTTTTTGTTCGAGCAGCGGTTTCAACGCCGCTTGCTTGTCATCGGCCTTGAGGAAGTCTGTCGCACGAAGTAGCGCCAGGCGGTCTTCAGCTCGAGTGTTTTCTTTGGAAAGCCATTGAGCTAGCAAGTTCGATGCGACCGATCCGCGACCTCTCCAAGCAATTAACCGCGCGGAATCGGCATTTGGTTTGTCTTTCGAAATGGATTCATACGCCTTCAAGGCTTCGTTCCATCGGTCCGTAGCAGCGATTCCAAGGGCTTCAAGGTACCAACGATCTTTTCCGTCAAAGCGAGTGGCCAGTTGGGCCCAGTACATAGGCATCTCAGAGGATGTGTCTTCGCGGAGGGCGAGGGCAAGTTCTCTTAAGACGATAGGTGAGGAATCATTGATCAAGCTTGGGACAAATTCTTTTGTTGGCAATTTGTCTCGGCGAGCGAGACGCACGGCGACGGAGCGAACGTTGGCGTCTGAATCTTTAGCAGCCAAAGCGAAGGCTGCTTGGGTGCTTTGAGTTTTCGAGAGCATCCAGATCGCACGAGCGCGAAGGCGGGGGTTGGTGTGTTTGGCCAAGGCGAGCAGTTCTTCATTCGCTTGGGCTCCCATTTTGCTAAGAGCCTGGTAGGCCATGTAGCGGACCGAGTTGCATGGATTGCTGAGAGCTTCTACTGCCCCTTTAGGGGTAGAGAAGTCGAATTTCGGGACGAGATACTTAGTCCCTTCTGGAGCGAATCGGAAGAGTCGACCGCGGTCCATGTCTTGCATGTTGTGGCCGCCGACGCCTGGGTCGTACCAATCGGAAACGAACAAAGAGCCGTCTGGGGCGGTTGCCACGTCGGCGGGTCGGAACCATTTATCGAATTCGCCGACGGCGAGGTTTTCGATTTTCGCGGAGTAGCCAGCACCTTCATTTTTTGCAACATATGCCCGCACTACGTTCGGGCCTGCATCGCAGTGGATGACTTGGTTGCGGAAGGTCTCGGGAAGCAGGTCCCCTTCGTATACCGTGATACCGGTCGGTGATCCGGCACCGGTGATCAGCATCGTTGGAACTACACCTGGATCGTTAAGGTGCCAGTGGCGTTCGGGGATTTCGGATTCCCAGTTGGTCCGTTCAGACTGCCAGCCTGCGCCGGTGATTTCATCGACGTACCCGTAGTTGCCGAATTCCATTACGTAGTTGATGCGTGTGGCTCGGTTACCGTCATCGTCGTTATCGGATTGCCAGATGGTTCCAAACGAGTCGACGGAGGCTTCGTAGTTGTTTCGGAAGTTGTGACCGAGGACTTCCATATCGCTGAGGTCTTCGTTGCAGCGGAACACCATCCCTTGGCGATAGGGATTGCCCGAGTCGTTGATTTCGCGTCCCCAGCGATCTTTGATTGGATTACCGTCGGTATCGCACAAGCGATGTCCGGTGTTACCAAAATTGAAGTAGAGTTTTCCGTCGGGTCCGAATACGAACGAGTGGACCGAGTGATCGTGTTGAGGGTCACCGGTTTTGGTAAGGATCGTCCGTTTCGAATCGGGGATATCATCGCCGTTGGAGTCAATGAATTCGAGGACGTATGGAGCGGCGCTGACTAGGACGCGGTTGCCTAGCACGCAGATGCCGAGTGCCGAGTCGATATCGCGACCTTGGTAGAAGACTTTGGTTTTATCCATCACGCCGTCTTGATCGGTATCTTCAAGGATCAAGACACGGTCACCTTCTGGGCGTTCACCGTTGTGTCGGCGGTAGTTGACGACTTCGCAGACCCAGATCCGACCGCGATGGTCGATATCGAGATTGGTCAAGCTTTTGAGGACGGGTTCGGAGGCGGCGAGAGAAGCGACGACGCCATCGGCAACTTGGAGGCCTGCGACGGCATCTTCTGGGGAGTGGTTTTGAGAGGGTGCTGGGGAGGAAGCTCCGATTCCGTCGGGGATTCCTTCAGCGGCGATATGAAATTGCAGGGAGGTGGAGGTACCTCCGTTTTGGTTGATGCCACCGTGGTCCAAACCGCAACCTACTTTGAATTCGAGTGCGTCGGCGGGTAGGTCGAAGCTAATGACGCTTGAAGCGTGGGTCCCGATACCGGGAACTACGCGATCGAAGACCTTCAGTTCGCCACCTCCGGCGTTCGCGTTTTTGCGAACTTCGCCCCATTCGGAGTTAGCCGAAGCCCAGTTCATATCGAGCAAGGATTTTTGACCGGAGGAAGTGGTCAGAGTCGGTTCGATCCAATCGGCCCAATCGCATGCGAAGCCATCGTCGCCGGGGGTGACGACCAAGAAGAGTTTCTTGACCCCTTTCACGTCGACTTTTGCATCGACACGGTGGCCGGGTGTTTTCGAGGTGAGGATTGGAGAGGAGAATAGGTTACGGCCTTTGGTTTTCGGAGATTTCGAAGCACCTGATTCACCGGGATTGATACCGAATTCTTTTGCGATACCGGCGGGGTTAAAGTTGCCGGGAACGGGTTCGTCTTGGTTCTCTACGAGTTGGGCAGCGGATTTGTTTTCAATCGTAGCTCCATCGGCGGGAACATCGATGTGTGCGGTCCATAGGATAGCGTTCGCGACAAGTCGCGTTGGTTCGGAGCGTCCCCAGTTCCAGTGGAAGTGGCCTCCGGTGTAGCCGAAGCCGCGGCTGCCGTTTTCGTTCTCGGAGGCCCAAGCGACGTGTTGTGGTTCACCTTTGGCCACAGAGCGGCGCACGTCTGGGTTACCGCTATGAGGGCCGTCGGGGCGATCCATGGTGTTTGCAGGAGCGATGGCCGAGAGGATGGGGGTAACACCTTTCATGTTTTCGCGAAATCGCATGTGGAAGTACCATTCGTCGCGAGTTTCGAAGGGTTTAACACCCCGGGTGATTGGGTGTTCGGGAAGCTTGTCGAATTTTGCGGTCCAGTGAGGGTTTACCGACCAGTTCGTTTCGAAGTAGCCGCCGAGCCATTGAAGGAACTGGGGGCCACCGCGATCCTTGGGGACTTCGACAGCATAGTGAATGCAAACCAAGCCCGCTCCGCGTGCCGTTTGTTTTTGGATGCGTTCAAGGTGAGGCAGGGAGGGGTGGCCGCCACCGCCGTCGGAGTAGATCACTATGGTGTCTGCAGAGTCCAGAGCCGAGTCATCGGCGGGCCAGCCATTGCGGAGAACTTCGACTTCGGTGTTTGGGACCGTTCGTTTGACGGTATCGGCCAAGATGCGGCAACCGGCGTAGTGTTCGTGGGATCCGAAGTCATGGCTGCGGCCTCCGGCGATAAAAACGATTTTCTTTGGTGCGTTGGCGGTAGTGGAAACCGGTTCAGCTGCGAGGGTCGGTTGCAAGAACACGGCAAGGCAGCATGCGGGGAGCCATCCGCAGTGGGTTTGACGCAGCAGGGAGAGAACGGCGTGCGGTAGGGAGGCTAGCATAGGGTAGGAATAGATGTGGTTGGGTAGGGGGAGGAAGTAACAGACAGAGTGTTCATAGTAATTCCGCGAAAAGCTCCCGTAAATCACCCAGGGGGGGGAAGGTCAGGTAAGGGAGGGCCCGGAAGGAGGGTGGTGGGAATGCTAGCAACTAGCTGCTCGTGGCTCGCGGTTCAGGGACTGTCCCCAGTTCGGCGGCGTTTTAAATGCTAGCAAATGGCGTGGTGAGGGTGGTGGGAATGCTAGCAACTAGTCGCTCATGGCTCGCGGTTCAGGGACTGTCCCCAGTTCGGCGGCGTTTTAAATGCTAGCAAATGGCGTAGTGAGTGTGGTGGGAATGATAGCAACAAGTCGCTCATGGCTCGCGGTTCAGGGACTGTCCCCAATTTGGCGGCGATTTAAATGCTAGCAAATGGCGTGGTGAGGGTGGTGAAATGCTAGCTATCCATCGCGTCTCCCGGAAGATGCGAGTTCGAATACCACAACTCAGCACGCGCGGGACTGAGTTCCACCCCAAAACGCTATCAATCCCATTCAGCGACCGTTCTGGATCCGTTTTCTTTTACTCTTGGAGGTAATGCTAGCAATCAGACGCTTTCTTCAAGCTGGGTAACTTGCGCCGTTCCGGAAAACTTCTCTGTGTAGGGGAACTGTCTATCCACCAGACTTCGTAATCATGCGGGAGAACCGGATCATCCGATGCATACCGCGTCGTCGAAACTGGTGGTGGAACCCGCATTCCCCGTAAGACTCGACGCGCCGAAACTGCACAGATTCCCCGAGCAGGAAACCGGACCCAGAATGAAATTTCGTTTTGCTACTTCCAGCTTAGCTTTCCTACGCCTCCCTTGCGCGGCACTGGGGCTATGCCTATCGGTCGGAATTGTTTCGGCGCAAGCCACGGATCCGAGTCCCAGAATGAGCCCAATCGTGCGCGCCATCCAACGCGCAGAAGCAGCGGTTGTGAACATCCAAGGGAATAAATTTGTGACCACTGCGTCCTCTAACGGAGCAGGGGCCAAGCAGGAAGTCAACGGAATGGGTACCGGCGTGATCATCGATCCACGCGGATACATCATTACGAATCTCCATGTGGTCGAAGACGTCAGCCGTATCGAAGTTACCCTTTCAGACGGTTCGACGGCTATCGCTAAATTGATCAACTACGACCCAGATACCGATCTGGCTATGATCAAAATCCCCACTTCGAAAGACTTACCCACCATCCAGTTCGGCACAAGCTCCGATCTCATGCGAGGCGAAACCGTTATCGCTATCGGAAACCCATTCGGCTACCAAAATACTGTCACCCAAGGCATCATCAGCGCCCTGCACCGAGATATCCCTGTCAATGTCACTCAAGAATATAAGAACTTGATCCAGACAAACGCGGATATCAACCCAGGTAACTCCGGCGGCCCTCTGCTCAACCTTGAAGGGGACGTTATCGGTATCAATGTCGCTGTCCGTGTCGGCGCCCAAGGGATCGGATTCGCTATCCCTATCGACTCGGCTCTCGAAGTTATGGCCGATCTCGTCGCTTCCTCCAGACGTGAACCTATCGAACACGGCCTTGACCTGGTCCGTACCTACGAAGCCGGTTCGTCGAAACTATCTCTTCGCTCCTCCAACGACGAACGCTCAGAAAACCGTGAACTTCAAGTCTGCGATGTGATCGAAAGTATCAACGGTCTGCCCATTTCAAACCGTCTCGAACTCGAACTCGCTCTCCTTGAACACCGTCCCGGTGAGTCGGTCGATATGGTCGTCGCTCGCGGTAACGCAAAATACCCCCTACCTCTAAAACTCCGCTCTGCCGGTAACACTCTCTCCGACTCGACAATCGCAAAACTCGTCTGGGATCAAATCGGTATCCGCGTAACCCCAGTTCCCGCAAATGACGTTGCTAGTATTAATGAGGATTATCGAGGCGGGCTTCGCATTACCGAGATTCGTTCCGGAAGCCCGGCGGCTAAACAACGCTTGGTCCCCGGCGATATCATCGTCGGAATCATGGAATGGCAAACTGTCAGCCTGGAAAACCTCCAATGGATCCTGGCTAGCCCTCACTTCAAATCGGCTTCGCCTGCAAAATACTACGTGATCCGAAAACGCCAACAATTGATGATCGCTCTAACCCCCGAACAAGCCAAAGTGCGCTAAGGTCCAATCCGCCGATTTAGAAACTCGTAGGCATTTTTCATGGCGGTTTCCAGTTGCCAGCAACGGTTAGGATCGCTACACTTTGCCGACCTCCACTCAATTGCCCCGTGGTGTAATTGGCAACACAAGGGATTTTGGTTCCTTTATTCTAGGTTCGAGTCCTAGCGGGGTAGCTTCT